>Ga0224506_10001390_pt1 | contig 17432 bp, 18 predicted proteins | sample SF_Jan12_sed_USG_2_FD_169108 | JGI IMG/M metagenome (GOLD analysis project Ga0224506, IMG submission 169108) | Sediment microbial communities from San Francisco Bay, California, United States - SF_Jan12_sed_USGS_8_1 | ecosystem: Environmental > Aquatic > Marine > Sediment | place: USA... | reverse complement strand
GAAATTTAGTCGCTACTACTGCGCTATTTTCGAACGGATAGCGTTCCAAGTTCAGAGAACTATTTCACTAAATCAAAGGTAAAATTACTCGCTAAACATTGAATCACAACATCAAAATCAGCATACGCAAAATAACCTGCTCAGTTTCGCCTACGATTCCAACGACCCAGGCTCTTACCTAACAATGCGATGAGTGTTCAAAATGTATTTAATCGGTATTGCGACATAAACTGGTGTTGATGGTGGAGATTCAATCGAATTCGAATTTAAATCATATTGCATGAAGAGCAACAATAACGAGGTTCATGGGCTCTTTTTTCGCCAATGCTTTCTTAGCCAAACTGTTTCACTATAATAGACCACTATGTATCCGTAATATTTACAGGCTACAACACAGGAGTACTGCAAATGGACTTACCATCAACTGCACTTAAGATCACATCTTTGAAGGGTTTAGATAGCTCAAGTATTAATGCGTTTACGGTTCAGGGTGTTAATCTGATTGTTTTGAATAATGATCAACATATTTCTGTGTTTCATGCTAACTGTCCACATCAAGGCAGTGATTTGTCCACCGCTCGCTTACAACAAGGGCGTTTAGTTTGTCCCATGCACCAATGGCAATTCGATCAACTCACAGGCGAGCGAGTGGATCAACCCGGTTCGTGTTTACAAGCATTTGACAGCTTGACGTATAATGGTGATTTATATATTGATGCCTTTGGCCTAAAACAGTTTCAACAATTCCGCAACAGCAACGTTTTTCAATCCACTGGCCCAGCCGATCAACGAATCAAACATCTACCAGGCCCAAAGGCTTTGCCGCTACTAGGCAATATGTTGCAATTAAAAATTTCGGTTTTACATCTGCTTTTACGCGATTGGTCGCAACGTTATGGTAAAATTTTTCGCTTAAAACTACCCATGGGTACCGCTGTAGTGTTAAGCGACAGCATATGCATACGCCAATTGCTGCGTGAACGACCACATAGTTTTCGTCGGCCGAGTAATTTCCCAAAACTATTTAGCGAAATTAATGGGCACGGTGTATTTTCGGAAGAAGGTGATAATTGGCAACGCCAACGCCGTTTGCTTGTTCCAGCATTAAATCTCGCTCAGCTCGATGATTTCTTCCCTAAAATGAATTTAGGTCTTGAGCGCCTATATCAAAAATGGTCTAACGAAGCGAACCAACAAAAGGTTTCGAATATTTGCAGTGATTTTGCAAATTTAACCGGTGATATCGCCACCCATGTTACCTTAGGTCATGACATTAATATGCAACAAGGAAAATCAGATCCCTTGCAGTCAGCGATACGCACTATACTTCAACGCATTACTGAACGTTCAATCGCAGCCATTCCTTACTGGCGATTTATTAAATTACCAAAAGACCGTGCCGTGGATCGTGCCCTGGTCATTTTGCACAATGCGGTCAATGATTTCATCAATCACGCCAAACAGCGCATGACAAATCAATCACAAGCTAATAGTTTTCTTGACGCCTTAGTTAGCTGGCAAGATGAACAAGGGAAAACGTTGAGTGACAAAGAAATTCAAGGCAATGTTTTAACCATGATCGCCGCTGGCGGAGACACAACGGCGCATACCATGTCGTGGCTATTGTATTTTATGTGCTTGCATCCACACATACAAGAACGTATGCAACACGAAGTGGATCAGTTTAGTGGTGACCCACTGAAATTGCACTCGGCCGATCAATTCAAACATTTCCCCTATATAAAAGCCTCCGTCCAAGAAGCAATGCGACTTAAGCCGGTCGCACCCGTTATGTTTTTTGAACCTTGCCACGATGTGACTATTGAAAATACCCATATACCCAAAGGCACCTTAATAATGGTAGCCACCGATCAAGCAGGGCTGGATGAGAATCATTTTTCTAATGCTCATGAATTTGCGCCTGAGCGTTGGCTTCAAACAAATAAAAAATTCGTCAATCATCAAAGCAAAACGGCCATTCCGTTTGGTTATGGCCCTCGCTTATGTCCCGGTCGCCCTATGGCCTTGACACAACTCAACGCTGTCATGGCCATGATTAGTAAAAATTTCAATTGCCGACTTGCCGATAATCACCCGCCGGTAGAAGAAAAATTTGAATTCACCATGCAACCCAATCTATTGCAGGTGCAATTTAGCTTGCGTGATTGATACACGAACAATTAAAGCAATACAACGAAACGTCATCAAAAAAAACCGTTTGTAAGTTATTCCATTTTTTTACATTACACTTAGATTGCGGATGAGTGATTGAAGACGAAAATAGAAATCAGCACCAACACTTTGAAAGAAGAAAATTGGCATAAACCACAATCAGTGTTTTCCAGTGCAAATGCATTGGTGGCAATAAATGGGGTCCATACGATTAACAGTGGGTCGCTGTGGATATGGGTTTAATTTTGATGCATTGTTATCTTGATAATATGACAGGCTCCGTCAAAGTAACGTGTTTAGTTAACTTTGTGCGTATGCAACAAACTCATAACCGTTCCAATAATTTGCCCTAAATGTTGCTCCGGTGTTCCCGCTTTGGCCATGACGCTCACCCCTTGCAACATCATATTAATTGTCGCCGCAATAGCTGCCGTGTCCAAATCTTTTGACAATTCACCTTTTGCAACGGCTTCATCAAGCAAACGGCAAAAAATGATTTCCATGGCTTGCCAGGCTGATCGTACTTGTTGTGCAAACTCAGGATAATGTGGTCCAAGTTCCACCGCCGTATTATTAAGAAAACAACCAAAATGATGCTCCCCATTTTTGTGTTGTTCATTCAAGCCTAAAAAATAATTCATTAAGCGTTGCTCAGCCGTACCTTCACTATTGAGCAACATATCGCGGGTCTTTGTTAAGGCTTGTTCGATATAACGTTGTAGCGCTTTTTTATACAATTCGCTCTTATTGCCAAAGGTGTCATATAGGCTGGCGCGATTAACCCCCATGCCATTCACCAAGTCCTGAACCGACGTTAATTCAAAACCTTGGCGCCAAAATACGGCCAAAGCACGATCTAAGGCTGCATCGATATCAAATTGTTTTTGTGGTCCTGCCATTTGTACGCTCATTCTTACTCGGGGTGATAAGCCGACTCACTATATGAATTGTTGATTAAATATGCAATGGCTTCTGCGTTTTTACAAACCTGCTTGACACATTCTAACAATTCTGGAATGATCATTCCATATTGGAACGATCATTCCAATATTGCTTATTTGAGGGCGGTATTTGGCTTAAATGTCAGCAAAAACCGCTTTATATCCAAAACGGAAGGAGACAATGATGTTTGCTCTTAGTAAAAATTTAACTATTTCAGGGCTGCTGTTTAGCGCGATTACACTGGGCACTAGCAGTTCAGTCTTTGCGACTCCTGCGGCTGACACCCTTACTCAAGTTGCGGATGCCATGGGTGGCGCACAGATTATACTTAACAGTTACAATCAATCCGAATACGCGAAAGTTTCAGGCTTCGCCCCACTACAAGCGCCCACACCAGGAGGCACTGCGGAAAGCTTTGACGGCATTGAGTATCACTTAACACGTGCCCTTGATGGCCAACGCTATCGCACCCAATGGATGCTTGATATTGATTTTCCATTAGCATCTCAATATCAATTTAGTGAGATTATTAATAATGACCAGGGTGCAGTCATTGGTATTGATAGTATTCTGCAAGCACCTCAAGCGCCTATGCAATCTATTCGCCTCGCAGCGCGCCAAGTGTTTAATTTAGTAAGCTCTCCGGTTGAGTTAGTTAAAACCATGCTGTCGACGCCTCAGCAAGTTACACAAATTGGCCACCACGAATCATCGCGTAAAAAGCTTAGTGTGTTGAGCCTACGTAAGTTCGACAAGCAGTTCTTGTTATGGATAGACAATAATACTCATTTACCCACACACGTCAGCTATTGGGACTCTAATCCTAGCTATGGTGATGTAAATGTTGTCACGCGTTTTTCTAATTGGCAAGCCGCCGATGGTATCTTAGTACCAATGCTAATTGAGCAATCCTATCACGATGAATTATTGATTCGTATTGAGCGCCAATCGGTTGATTTCAATTTAAGCTTTATTCAAGATCCTTATTCGATTCCCCATGAGTTAAGCGCACCACTGGATAACCGGGCATATCAAATTGGTTTAAAATATTCACAATGGTTTCACCGCTACTTGTTGGTTGGTATTCCTTTTGACTTAAATCAATTTACAACAGACTCAGTTTTTTTGCAGCCGGTGGGCAATGGCGTATTTTATTTACAAGGCTTCACCCATCACTCGCTGATCGTGGAAATGGATGATTATCTGATACTATTTGACCCAGTACTACTTGAAGAACGTACTCAAGTTGTCTTGCCATTAATCAAACAACAATGGCCAAATAAAAAGATTAAATACGTCATTCCTACACATTTTCATACCGATCACAGTGGTGGTTTGCGCGGCTATGTCGCCGATGGTGCTAAGTTAGTCACAATCGAAAACAATAAAAAGTTTTATAAAGACGTATTAAAAGCAAAACACATTATTTATCCTGACTTACTGTCTTTAGTGCACAGCAAAGCCCGTATGCTACAACTTGATGATAAGGATAACTATATTCTCGAAGATGGAAATCGTCGCGTGCATTTACTGCAAATTGATAATCGCCACGCACCCGGATTAATCGTGCCTTATATTGAAGATGAAAAAATGATATTTGTATCTGATTTATATAGTCCAGGATTATCCCCGGCTCCACTGCCCGCACAATTTTCGTTTTGGGGCTTGGACTTGTATAAGGACTTACTACCGCGTGATTTAGCTATCAACAAGATCATCGGCGCACATGGTGGAATGGGTAGCTATGAAGATTTCAAAACCTTAATTGAATCTACCTTTCCGGGCAACTTATAAACCGGCAACTTAGCAAAGGGATAGAGCGTTAATAGCAATCTGATGCTCTATCCCTAGCGCTTTTATCGTTGTTATCAGCAAACAAATTTCAACATTTCATGTGTATGTACCAAGCTAACTATAATATTTAGTTTATTAGTTGTTCTAAAACTAACCAACAACAGAAACAATCCATATATGAAGCAGCAAAAAGTTAATTTACTATTTTTTAGTCAGCCATAGCGTCGTTGTTTGACGAAAATTAAGGTTAGCATTTTTGAAAAAGCAATTTGCATTAACAATAGATTCACTCAATCCAAGAGCAATGTTAGGATGAGTTTTTCCAACCCATAAAAAAAGGATTAACAATGAAAAAACTCCAGGGACAATTAGTTAAAAATAATTTCGTCTGTTTACTTTTTCTTCTTTTATTGACTATTATTTTTGCTAGCAATACTTTTGCTCACGATGATGATCACGAGCGTCAACACAATAGCATCGAGCTGGATGATATAAAGGCAAAAGCCAAAACACCAATTCAGTTATACGTATTCAATTGCGGAACGATTGTCGCTAACGAATTATCCTTATTTAATCCTGCCCTAGAAGTGGGCATGCAAAAAACACTTTCGAATACTTGTTACTTGATCAAACACCCTAAGGGCACGCTTATGTGGGATGCAGGTTTACCCGACAGCCTAGCCACCATCCCCGGAGGCACAACGGTTTTTGATGGTGCTTTTACCATATCTGTCGAAAAAACGTTAAAATCCCAATTAGAAGAAATCGGCATTGACCCCTTAGAAATTGACTTTGTGGCCTTATCCCATTTGCATTTTGATCATATTGGCAATGCAAATTATTTCACCAACTCCACTTGGTTAATTCAGCAAAGTGAATATGCTGTCGCTTTCGGTGAAGCGGCAGTACAGGCTGGTTTTGATTCCACGGCATATAATGAACTTGCAGATAATCCAACCATAACGTTAAACGGCCATTATGATGTATTTGGAGACAAATCGGTTGTAGTCATTTCCGCACCCGGGCACACAGTCGGTCACCAAATGTTATATCTTGATTTGCCACAAACCGGCCCCGTGGTTTTATCCGGTGATTTATACCACTTCATGGAAAACCGTTTGAATTATGGCGTACCTGTGTTTAACAGCAGCATTCGAGAAAGTATCCACTCATTCGTATTGATCGACAATTTCCTTGATCAAAGCAAAGCGCAATTTTGGATACAACACGATAAACCAACGTTTGATTCATTAAGTTTGTCGCCCGCGTTTTACCAATAGGGACCCACATAACCAGCCAGGGTTATTTTCATACCCTGGTTGGTTTTTCTGATCACCTAATGTACTTTCTCAATAAAATTCGCTATCTTGTTTGGTATCATGCTGGATGCTATCGATATACAAATAGGGAAAATTTATAAAACCGAAGCAACTCGTGTATTGGCCAGTTTGATTCGTATTCTAGGTGATTTACATTTAGCCGAAGAAGCGCTGCAAGATGCATTTTCCATCGCCATGGAAAAATGGCCGCTCGAAGGTATTCCACAAAACCCTTATGCCTGGTTAATTTCCACAGGAAAATTCAAAGCCATTGACATGATTCGCCGACAAAAGCGTGGTGAAGAACTGCTGACTGAAAAATTTCTGCTCGATGACGAACCATCCCAGATGCAAGATAACTGGGAAAAACTTTTAATAGACGATGATCAATTGCGCCTAATCTTTTATTGCTGTCACCCGCTACTACCCCTGGATTCCCGTATTGCTTTGTCCTTACGCGAAGTTTGCGCTATGAACCACTCGGAAATTGCACGGGCTTATCTAGTACCTACTGAAACCATAAAAAAGCGAATAAGTCGCGCTAAAAACCTTATTAAAGAAAAAAATATCCCTTATGAGATTCCATCCAGGGATCAAATACAACAACGTTTGGATGCCGTACTGCAAGTCATTTATTTAGTGTTTAATGAAGGTTATGCCGCAACCACCGGGGAAAACCATATACGCCGAGAACTCACTGCAGAAGCGATTTTTCTTGGGAGAAAACTAGTGAACTTAATGCCCACAAGCGAAAGCCTAGGTTTGTTGGCCCTGCTATTACTGCACGAATCACGCAGCCAGGCACGCGTGGCAACGAATGGCGATTTAATTCCATTAGAAAACCAAGAACGCTCGATATGGAAGCAAGATTTAATTAATGAGGGCCTACACTTAATTCAGCAAGCCATCATGTCCGCTCAACTTGGGCCCTATACCCTACAAGCGGCCATCGCTTCAGTGCATGCCCAAGCCGATTCACTGGCCAACACGCGCTGGGATTTGATTATCACTTATTATGATATGTTACTAGCGATACAAAATTCACCAGTAATCGAACTCAATCGCGCCATCGCGGTGGGCATGCAGCAAGGACCACAAGTAGGCCTAGCGCTTATCGAAGTCTTGTTACAAAACAAAAAACTACAAGATTATCCCAGTGTTTACGCCGCGCAAGCGGATTTCTGCAAAAAACTGGGGTTGACCACTAAAGCGATTGATGCCTACCAGCGCGCTATCGAACTTGTACAACAAGGACCCGAAACCCGGTATTTACAACAGCAGTTAGCAGAAATTTTATAATTTTTTTGCAACTCATGTCCCTGGGAGCGGCTGCCATTCGACTATTAACAAATGAGATTGATAATCTTGTTTACAAGCGTTTGAAATCAATGCCTTACATGGGTATACGCGCTTTATACTTGTTTTATCTACTAAAGGAGATCATGCAATGCACTTTTTTATTTATTTCACGATGACTGAAGGCGAACCCATGAACCCGCCCTCGGCAGAAGGCATGGCAAAAATGGGCAAATTAATGCAAGACGCATTCGCCTCAGGACGTATTGTTGCTACGGGCAAATTGCCACGGGAAGTCACTAATATTCAATTGCAACAAGGTGAGTTTTCCATTTCCGATGGACCGTTCATCGAAGGCAAAGAATTAATCCCAGGGTTTACCGTCATCAATGCCGAATCAAAACAAGAAGCCTTGCAATGGGCGCAGCAAATGCGTGAATGCATGGGGGATGGCACCTTAAAAATGGCGCAACTTATGGGGACGAGTGCCGATGACATGAAAATGAAGCCCAATGCTTGAATGAAAACAAAATCTAGGGAAGCAAACTGGCTTATTTTGAAGCCTTACTTCCCTAGAACCAATAAATTGAGGAGATATTATGCGAGAACTCAAAACCGAAATTCATATCGCTGCCTCAGCGGACAAAGTGTGGCGCATACTCATGGATTTTGAACATTGGAAAGACTGGAATCCCATTGTTAATCAAGCCAGCGGTGCTGCAGCGGAAGGCTCGAAACTCAGCATCACCATGACGGGCAATGGTGGCAAGGATGGCCCGAAATATATGCCAGCTATCACCAATTTTGAACAACCCAAGTTTTTTCGTTGGCGCGCGAGCATGCTTGGCGGCCTATTAATGACAAACGACAAAGTGTTTGAGTTGCAAGAAACTAATGAGGGCACCCGCTTAATTCACAAAGAATTATATAGCGGTCTTATGCCCAAACTGTTTTGGAACAAACTCAATAACTTTGTACCGGGCATGTTGAATTCAATGAATTCAGCCTTAAAAACGCTGGCAGAAAAAAACTAAGTCGTTTAGACTGCTGGTTGCACAAGGCCCACCATAAAAAATGCCCGGCAAATTTATAAAAGGAAAAACTAAAATGGAACTGCAAGATGGCTTAAAAAACTTAGCCATTGAAATGCTTAACGCCCATCAAGCAATTGATTTTGATGCCTTAAGCCGATTAATGGATCCAACAGAAATCGCTAAGCCAGACACTTTTTTCACTCAAGATAAATTTTATGAGGTTTGCGACGGAATAAAAGAAAAATGCGGCGAGCTAAAATCAATCGAATATATTGATTGTTTAAACAAATCCGACTATTTGCAAACCTTATGGAAAGTCAAATACACAAAAACGAATCAGGAAATGCTATGGCAAATTAATGTGATTAAGGCTGCAGATGCGTATAAAATCGTTAGCATGTCGATTAATTGAATAGCATTACAATTCGAAACTAAATTTTCTTCTATCATGCTAATGGCGCTTTAGAGTCGCGTAAAATATGAGTGAAAATTCTTACACCTATTCACAGCTTTCATCTACCTCTGCAAGTCACTTGGTCGCTACTCAATACAATCTTGATAAAAATTTAACTTGTCGATTTTATGTGCTTGGTTTGCATGACAACTATCTGCTTGAAAGTGATCAGCAACAATATATTTTACGAATCTATAGAAATCACTGGCGTAAAAAAGAGGATATTTTGTTTGAGCTTGAAACACTTGCTTTTCTAAATAGCAAAACGGATCTCGTTAGCGAACTTGTGACAACCAATACGGGTGAATTAGCATTTCAAATTGACAGTCCAGAAGGCCCAAGATTCGCCGCACTTTTTTGTTATGCCGATGGCTGTTCACCAGATGACAAAATCAGTGCAAAAGAATCTGAATTACTTGGTGAAACCGTGGCACTGATTCACAAGCATTTAGATCAATTTACGCCACAAACGTCACGACAAGTTTTAGATATTCACTATCTTCTGCACACTTCGATACAGACAATAAAGCCATTTCTTGAGAACGATCAGTTTGCATACCTTAGCCAGCTCGCAGAACAAATAAATACTTCTATGCCAGCACTTGAAAAACAAATCAGCATATTTGGCTTATGTATTGGCGATGTCAATCCCACTAACTTTCATATTAACTCGAATGATAAAATAACAGTGTTTGATTTTGATCAATGCGGTTTTGCATATCGATCATTTGAAATTGGAAAGTTTTTTTCTTCGGTTCATCGTTATAGTAAAGCAGATGAAATTAAAAATGCCTTTCTTGCAGGCTATCAAACTGTGCGCCGATTGAGTCTCGCTGAACAAACCGCCATACCCTGGTTTGAAATTATTTCACTTATTTGGGTCATGTCCATCCATGTCGAAAATGCAGATCGTATTGGTTATAAAAACTTGGAAAAGCCATTTTGGCACAAACGTTTAAGCGATATAAAAAAACGAGTCACGAATTTGTCCTGAAACCATATTGAAGCCACTGGTGAATATCATCGTTATTGGCTTTTAACTTTATCAAAAGTATTTAGTACAAAAATGAAATCGATAACACTGGAAGAAAAACAGCACAAAACAGCTCTAAGTATGATTGGTTTTAGCACCTCCATGACTTAAATCAGCAATATCATATTATCACAAAGCACACAGCAAGGCAGTTGAACGTTTAAAACAGGAAAAAGCCAATACGGTTTTAAACGTGCCGGTAGACAGGTGACAGAATTTTGAATATTTCCAGAGTCATTTCCAGAGCGACTGATTAATTGTGAGCACTAGTCTTTTCGCTACCCCACCCATACACGTGATATGTCACAAAACACATCCGTTAAAATACATTCTCACACTTGGCTTTTTGCTATGATGGATGCGCAATCAATATGAATATCTACCAACATTCACCGTTACTTGATGAAATCCTTGATCAGCATAAGAATTCGATTGCCACTGATTTTGCCGCATATCACAATCATTGCTATCGTGTTCTGAATTTTTGCCTTGCCTTATGCGGTGATGTAGACGAATTGGAAAAAATTTCCATCGCTGTCGCTTTCCACGACCTGGCTATCTGGACCAATAAGAGTTTCGACTATCTTTCCCCTTCCAGGGCGCTTGCGCGAGCCTATCTTGAAAAAAACGCGCTACTCCATTGGCAAGACGAAATTGAAATGATGATTGAGCAACACCATAAAATCACTCCCTACAAACACCATTCGACTTGGTTGGTAGAGTCTTTTCGCCAGGCAGATTGGATTGATGTAAGCCTAGGACGAATCAGATTTGGCTTAGCGCCAAGCTATATCAATGAAATACGCTCACAATTTGCAAATGCAGGATTTCATAAACGACTGATGGCACTCACCTTACAACAAATGAAAAAAAATCCCTTTAAAGCATTGCCAATGATGAGACTCTAAAAAAAACATTTCTTACGTAACTAGTCGTCTTATATGTTACATGATACATACAGCCCCATTATTTTTTGGCGGATGCAGGTAAGTGTGCGCGGCATAACTCTTTTCACTAGGGCAAACTATCTAACCATTGCTCGATGACGACACATTCCTGGAGCAACCAAGCTTGATCATGATAGACATGGCACATCAAGGCAGCGCCCTGAGCCATACTTAAAAAATGTCGTGCTTTTTGTTCGCTTTGTTTAATTTTCAATAATAAAAACTGGCGCTCTAACCAAGGCAAATAGGCATCAAACAATTCCCGACTAATATTCAACAAATCAGTTTGCTGTTTAGCCAATTCCATGTTCAAACTGCCCATGGGACAACCATACCGCACTAACTCATTTTGCTCATTTAATAACATTTGCAAAAAGCGTTTTAAGCGCTGTTTGGGCTCAGAAAATTCCGCATCCCAAAGGATTAATTGTTGGCGAATAGCAGCAAGCCGCATTTCGACCACAGCCTGTAATAGACTTTCTTTGTTATTAAAATGGTAATGTAAATTGCCCTTAGTAATAGCCACCACGGCAGCAACATCGGCAAACGACATAGCATTAAAACCTTTCTTATAAATCAATTGGTTAGCCGCTTCCACTATACGTTCGCGGATTTTTTCACCTTTAGCTTTCACACATACCTCATTTGCTTGGCAGTTGACTTTTTAGTACGGTCGTCCTAATATCTGAATTTAGTACGATCGTCCTAATCCAGCAAGTCAAATTTAAACAATAAATATTGACCACCTCTAGTACGGCCGTCCTAAGCGTTTCTTTAGGACGCACGTACTAACAAGCAGTAAACACCTAACATGGAGAAAAAACAATATGTTAGAACAAAAAACACGGGTATTAGTCACTGGAGCTACTGGTTTTCTCGGTTCGCATATTCTCACAGCTTTAAGTCAGCATTCACACCTAAGCCCGATTGCGGCTTGTCGTAATGGCACGCGACTCGCGGCAAATTTCACCGGCGAAGTACGGCTTGGGGATTTCTGCGATGCAGATTATCGTCAATCCGTGGTGCAAAATATTGATGTGATCTGTCACGCAGGAACCTGGGCATCATTATGGGCTCATGCTGCACAGGAACATGAATATTTTTACCAACCCTGCATCGACTTAATTGACCAAGCCAAAGCAGCCGGGGTGAAACGATTCATTATGGCCAGCAGTGTCGTCATGGCCAAACCCACCAACAATAACCTAGCAATCGACGATTTCGCCCGCTCCCACATTAGCAGATTTTGGCCTCATCTAGATAAGCTCATAGCAATCGATCACTATATGCAGCAACAAGCTCAACAGGGTATGAGCATGATTAGTATGCGCTTGGGTCATTTTATTGGGGTGGGAAATCGTTTGGGTATAGTGCCGGTTTTATTGCCGCGTTTAAACACTCATTTAGTACCTTGGCTGGCAAACGGAAAAAGTCATTTGCCCCTCATTGGTGGCGAAGATATGGCGCGTGCATTTTTAGCTGCAACAATGGTGTCGCAACAGCAGTTAGAACCTTATGAGTCGTTTAATATTTGTGGAAAAGAATTTCCAAGCAGCCGTGACGTTTTTAATTTTATTTGTGAACAAAGCGGCGCGCCCAAACCACATTTTAGTGTTCCTTTTGCTATGGGGCATTGGTTTGCGTGGCTAATGGAAACACTGCATCCCTTATTGCCTGGCAAGTCACCGTTTCTCACCCGTTCGATCGTGCATTTGGCCAAGGACTGGCTATGTTCCACTGAATATGCAAAACAAAAACTTGGATTTGAAGCGCAACAAGATTGGCGACAGGTGGTCAATGAAGCCGTAAAGCATATTCAACAACAAGGCACGCCATGGCCGGCAATGGTGCAAAATTATTAGTACAAAACCCAAATGCCAATTGCAGTCTCTTTTTTTATCCAGGCAGATTGACAACCATGCGCCCCTTGTAGATAAGGGCGCATATGAATTCGTTTGCTGGTTTTGAAAATAAGTCGCTCGATTTAACAAATCAATAACGACCGATAAATATAGCGCTACAACACACTTTTTAGCAACATACCGGCGGCTGCCAAAAAACTGATATGTTGAATTAACATGGCAATGGCGCGTGGCAAAGGTGCTTTAACATATAACATACCTAAGGCATGTAGAATTCGCGCAGCTAAAAATAAAACGCCGAATACCAAGGCATAATTTTCATGGGCATAATTCAGCTCTAGTAACGCCAGTATGATTAATCCCAGGGGCACATATTCACAAAAATTGCTTAGAGTTTCAATTTTCTTACGCAAATCAAAATCATTAGCATCACCAATGGCGACATTACCGAGTTGGATTCGTCGCATGGTAATTTGCGATACCAAAGGAACAATCATTATTGCAAACAGTGCAGTAACTACCACGGTAATTTTTAGTTCTAACATAACATCTCCAAAATCATTCAATTGTTTTTAATTCACCAGGGTAAAAAACCCTGGTGATTCATTGTCAGTTGCTACGCTTACATATCCAGAGGCAAAATCTCAGCGACCTCAATTGTGCCATGGCTTAAGTGAGGACAGCTTTGTGCCATTTCTAAGGCCGCCGCCATATCTTCCGCTTGCACCAGCGTATAACCGCTTAAAGGGTTCACCCCGCCATCATCACTAATGGAATGACTGGATACGGTTTTTGAGGGACCCACCGGATTACCAGGATCAATTAACGCCTGTTGATGCTGAGCCATCCAGTTTTTCCATTCATTCAACATTACTTCTCCTGCTTGAGGTGTTTCAGGTTTTTGTCCGCCATGATAAGCAAATACAAATTTGTGCATATTTAACTCCTTTTGATTTTAAAGAAACACATAATTTTTTATTAAATACAAACACTTAAGGTCGACAAAATTAATAGTCAATCAATGCCGCCGATAAACGACGACAATAAGGTTTAATCCAACGCCATCACACAAGGCCAATATTTGGCCTCATGTAATTTAGACAATTCGCTGAGTTTTTTTGAACGGGATTTGAGGAGGTTTTTTTAACTAATTTGAGATTTTGCCATTTCGACCCATTTAGGGATATTTTCCAGAAAGTGCTTGTGAATATTATTACTGGCTTTGTTTATGGGATCAATTCCTCGCACCATGTCGAGACGAATTTTAAACAAACGCTCGGCATCTTCGCTTTGCGCGGCTTTTACTATTTTCATTTCACTGGCGATGGCCTGTGCATCTTGTTCGGGGTTAAGTCGACCTTTAAGCGCGGTGCATTGATCACACATGCCCGATTTATTAATCAAGGCACAGCGATTATTAAAAATCCTCATCATATGACGCCGTGCATCAACAATTGCATGTTTGACTTTACCCTCGCTCAAGCCAGTAATACTTTCAATTTCATGCTGTTTGAATCCGTACACTTCCTTTAATAACAAACACACTTGTTGACTCAGATCCAAGGTTTTAGTGATGCAGGTAAAACAATAATCTAAATGTTCTTCCATGCGAAAATTCGTGTCAGGCGAGGTAAAAAAAACAGTCGCTGCTTGTGCCACCAGCTCAGGATTTTGTTCATGCATTTCCCGTGCGATATCCGTATAATCAACATCCCAACGCGCTTGTGATTTAAGATGATTTCGTGCCAAATTCAAGGCGATACTGAAGACCCATGTCTTGAATGATGATTCACCACGAAAAGATTGAATATTTCGCACCGTGCGAATATAGGTTTCTTGCACAATATCTTCACAGTCCGCTTGGTTGCTCACCATGCGAAATAAGAACGACTTCAATTCATCTTGAAACTGTAAAAACTCTTTAAGATAATTATCAATATCCATAGGGCAAACCTTTCACTACTTTCTTCTATGGTGACAGAGTTAATTTATCTTATCAAGTGCATCGAGCATGGACATGATGATGGTGTATTTGTGACTCACCATTTCCGAGGAATGTTGGATTCTCACAAGAATATTTATTGTCGCATCCAGTTTTTATACATAGAAATATATGGATAAACAGAAAGACAATTCCAACTTTCGCTTTTCTATTGAAAATACTTTATTGTAAACCCTCTTATCAAACAGACTTTTCGCAGGCAGAGCAAGTATAAGAATAGTAACGATAGGTACTCAAATAGCATTTTGGTTGTCAGCAATATAAAAAAATAAAAAATAGATTCACCTGTGTTATTTTTCAAGAATTTTTAGGCATTTCTTTGGCGACGTTCTTACGATTCGCCGTTGAACTTAAATTTCAAGGGAAACACGATGCATTAAAACAAATTTAATTCTCGGTAGTTTATCTCGAATTTGTACTCACATTTGGTTTCCGTATTTATTTCTGATGGAATCCTTCTGACACATTTACCACTTTAACAAATCTAGATGCTTCTACATCATCTCTCATGCTTGTAATACTTTCTAGCTTATTGATTTCATATATTCTATTTGGTTTGATTTGCCGTCGGCCGCAAGGAGCGATGCATTATTTGCTCAATGGATAGCGGCAATCATGATTCTCCGTCATTTAGTCGTCGCAATCAAAGGTGCTGGCGAAGCGGGCAGCGAATGGTTGATTGGAATTCCGTGGTACGATGTGGTGATACACAGCGGTTTTGTTGTATTGTATATTTTCGGTTTACTTTTTTATTACAAAAGTACAAGACACCAGTGAACAACGAGTATTCAAAAACCTTGTACAAACTTATAAATACTTTTTAAATGCTTGCTGCAGCCTGTGTTTACCATTGGTTTCAATGATTGCGCCGTGGGACATAATCACGCGGTCAAAATCATGCTCAAGGATTTGTTCTAAGGATTGTTTAAATGCTGGCTTGTCCTTGATTAACATACGAATAGTCAACGTCGGCCCAAACTTATTATAGGCACCATAGAGTTTTAGAAATAATTTAGCCCACCCTTTCACCTCAGATGAAAAATTAAAAACCAAATCCGTGAGAATCAGGCTTCGACTTGCATGATGTATAAAAGCATACTCTTGCAGCACCGGCATTCCTTGTATTGGCACACAAGTGATTTCTTTATTGAATAAATTGTTTAATTCCTTACTTGATAACTGATCGAGTGACTGATCGGCGCTGAGTTTCTTTGCACTAGAGGGTGCGAGCACTTGGGTCGAAGATTGTTGGTTTTTCCAATCCATAATAAATAAATTATGCATTAAACTCGGTGCAACTAAAAAATGAATAACACCCATCGCGGACAACTGCTCATAAGTCTCAGCTTTAAATTTATTGGGTGAATGCAGGCACCAACGACCATCATTAAGTTTGATACAAGTCATGCGGTTACCAAAATTGATACCGATTAGTTTAAAATCGACTTCATCCACCCATAAACCTGTATCTATTTGTCGTAACATTACAACCTCTCCTTGTTCACATGCCATTGTGCGATTTGAGTGACGGCCTGGCGCAATTTCTGATAGTCCTTTTTACCCAACATGGATTGATAGTGCCGCTCAATATCAGCAACCATGAGTGTCGCCTGCTCAATTAATTTTTGACCGCGTGGTGTAAAGCGCACAAATTTAGCCCGCCCGTCGGTGGCATCAGGCACAACTTCCACATAGGCCTTGTATTCTAATTCATTAACCATTTTACCAATGGCCTGTTTGCTAAGTTGCGCGTCCCGTGCAAGTTCGACTAAACGCATCCCTTCGGGATTAAGGTGACGAATTAAATTAAAATTACCTGTTGTCAAATCGTCAAACCCTTGGACCGCTAACTGTTGCGCCAAATCATTTTCAAATGCACGAAAAGCATCCAGCAATAAACGCGCAGTGGGAATAAAAGATGAAATGGTTTTGCTCTGCATGGGGTAATAGTAAACCTGGCAGACTATTTAGTCAACCTGGTTTACTATAATCAACTCAAGTTGATATTTTGCATGATTGACATGCAACGGTTTGTTACACTTGCTTATTTAGGTGTTGAAGCGAATGAAGCATAATTTCAAGGCAATTCTCCTGGATATGGATGGTGTGCTTTATCATGGCGAGCATGCATTGCCTGGTGCAATTCATTTTATGCAGTCGATTGCTCAAATTCCACACGCCTTTATCACTAATAATCCAATCTTACCTGCTAATGCTGTGGCTGATCGTTTACAGCGTCTGGGGTTTCAGCGCCCCGATGCTAACAAAATCATTACATCCGCTGAAGCAACCGCATTGTACTTGTCACAGCAACAAACAAACTTTCGTTATTTTGCCGTGGGTGCCAACGGTTTGCATTTAGCCTTGCAAGCTCACGGTATTGAAGATCATCATGCAGCGGATTATGTGGTCATCGGTGAAGGAGCCGCCATCAACTATGAATTAATATCAATTGGCGTGAATTTAATTCTTAAACATGGCGCACAATTAATTTGCACTAATCCCGACCCTAGTGTTGATGGTTTTAAAGATGGTAAACATTTTATTTTGCCCGGCGGCGGCGCATTAGTCGCACCA
>Ga0224506_10001389_pt1 | contig 17432 bp, 17 predicted proteins | sample SF_Jan12_sed_USG_2_FD_169108 | JGI IMG/M metagenome (GOLD analysis project Ga0224506, IMG submission 169108) | Sediment microbial communities from San Francisco Bay, California, United States - SF_Jan12_sed_USGS_8_1 | ecosystem: Environmental > Aquatic > Marine > Sediment | place: USA... | reverse complement strand
GAAACCGAACCGCTGAAAACGTTACGCACCTATCGCATGAGAGATAATAAAGTTTATTTTGGACAGAATGTCATTGCTGATAACATAGGCCAGATAAATACAGGCATGGCTGTTGAAGTGCTGGAGTGAGGCAGAGGCTAAAGGACAGATGAGTAGTCGCTACAATAATCAATGGATAATACTTTGGAACGAAGTTTTGAGAAGATTTAGTAATACAGAGTTTATAGATAAAGCATGTATTGTGTGGCTATACAATGCGATGCTGTTGATGTGTGTGATGTTCAGTGCGCCTGTTTATGCCAAACAGCCACTAACAATTTTATCGTCAGATAATGCTGAAAGCAGGGCTAATAATTCATTTATTTTTATTCCGGAAAACAAAAAAATTCTGCAGGGTATTAAGCGCGATGCCGGCAAAAAATATTTAAAACCACAGGTGCCGTTTGTAGTGGATCTTCCGGTATCGGTTAAAGATACGGCATTAGTACAGTGGCATATTATAACCAGTAAGCTGGATTACGGCGAGATCAACGTCTTATCAGATTTTCATATGGAAAAGGTTAAATCCGATGGTGAAGTTATCTGGAGCTCTGAAATTTTACGTAATGATACGGCTGACAGAACGCGTCTTGTTTTTAAACCCCAACCGCTGGCGCACTATCCCGGCATATATAAAAGGGGCAGGGGTACTGATGGCAAACGGAGAAATAAAGGCGGCGGTACCGTTGCTATAGATTTTAGAAAATTTAACCCGAGAATTTCATATTATATCGAGGCCGTTGTCACGGACTTAGAAAAACAGGCATTGATTCAGTATACCGGCAAGATAGCGATGGATAATAAGGACATGATCCGTCAGGAATATATCAACCATTATAATATCAACCGTTATGGTCGTGGCGAGAATGGAAATATACCGGTGCCAAAACGTGATGAAATAACGAAAACGCCCTCAGTAAATATCCATCTGTTGGGTAATTCATTATCAGAAAGCAGTTATGGCCTGATGATCGATGATGGTGTTGCGAGTATTGCAGGTCTTGTTGTTGATCTTTATGAGCAGACTAAGAATAAATATAAAAAATCAAAAAAGAAATTCTTTGATCTGAACAAGCGTGAGCTGAAAATACCCGATACTAAATTATGGCTAAGTGGTGGCTGGAGAAACCCGGAAAGGAATGAATGGTTTAGTAATGCGCTGAACGGTATACATCAGCGGGGCGGGGCGATTGATCTGGTGGCTAATGTGCCGCATAGTGATAAACGTTCAGCAATTATTTACTGGTTTTTATGGAATGCCCTGGAAAATCAGAATTATATAAAAGCCTTTTGGCAGCTGGAGGCGCATGGTCGCGCCATGACCACAAAAGAATACACGGAAGATATTGAGCCGGTTAATGGAATCCCCGATGCTTTTGATAAAGCAGATCATATTCACATTAATATAAAGTATGACTAATTATGGCTAGATTATTACTGGTATTTGTTTTTTTATTTCCGTGTTATGCCGCCGCTTCTGTATTTGAAGATGCGTATAGTATGTCGGCGCGTGGCTTTACCAGGGAGGCAAATCGTGTGGCGTTTTACGCCAAAGAAGAAGTCAGGCTGGATAAAGAGCAGCAAGACAAAGAGTTGAGCTATCTGACAGTAAAGTTAGCTGGCTTTGAGACCGGTCAGGTAAATAACCCGGTCTACTGGTTTGTAAGAGGCTTGCATGCGAGAAACATGGCAAGCTTTTATCAGCAGTCAGCTCAGAAAGACAGGGTAGCTGAAAACATTGAGGCTAAAAACAAATATTACCAGACGGCAATGGAGCTGGACAAAAGTGCGCAGCCACACTTATCGGCTACCGCCTATGCCGTAATGAAACCAGGCCTGCCGGATGAGTTAAAACAGTACGCGATTGAAACTGAACTAAATCGCGGTGGCAGTGGTGAAAATGAATCCTATTACTGGTATTTGCACTGGAGCAATATTAATGCCCTGTCCCAGCAAAAGCGTTTTGATGAGGCTCAGCGGGCAGTCGATAGAATGCAGAAAGAATTACGCGACAAGGGGCTTGAAGACAGCGCCTATTTAAGTCTGTTAAAAAAAGCTGAGGCCGAGGTTGTCGAAAATAAAACACGTGACCAGACAAAAAACAAAGCCAGCAGACTTCAGAAACATGATGATGAAAAAACTTCGGGCTTTATTGCAGAGTATATTTTTTATCTGGTTTGGTTTGCGATGTTTCTGGCGGCAGTCGTTGTTATATTCATATATTACCTGTATGAAAAAAAGCGCAAAGAAAAATAAATGTCGCTCCGGTTATATTGGTGTCAAATGAGTGTCGTGATAGTCAAATTAGTCATGGGGTTGGCATGGTGAATAATGTTTTTTTTTGCTATGAGTGCTGTTTGTTATGTCACGTTTGACGCTTTATTCAATTATAGAGACGCCACTGCATCCGGATCTGTCGGCGGTATATAAACAGTTTGCAATCGATGAATATAAATTTAATTCTATGCGTAAGGCTATCGCTTATCTGAAAAACAAGTTGCCGGACATTATAGTAGCAGACTTTATATACGGTTATGGCAGTAATTATGCCGGCGCCAATGTATGCAATCTTGATGTTTTTTTGCGTAGTCTTGAGCCGTATGGCAAAGAGTCAAAAATAATTGTACTGGTTGATAAAGAAGAGCAGGAGTTTGTGGTAAAGCTGCATGAGCTGTTCCCGCTTTCAATGGCGCTGCTTTATCCGGTTAAGCCGGAGCATATGCAGACAGTATTAAAAGAGTTAGGCTACTGATATGAAAATCTGGATTGATGCGGATGCCTGCCCGAATGTTATTAAAGAGATTTTATACCGGGTTGCCAAAAGAGCAAAGGTGACGATAACCTTTGTGGCTAACCAGTATATAAAAACACCCGCTTCGCCATTTTTAAAGTCATTGCAAGTGCCCGGAGGCTTTGATGTTGCCGACGATGAGATCGTCCGCCAGCTTGACAAAGGTGATCTGGTTATTACCGCTGACATTCCACTGGCAGATGAGGTTATCGAAAAGGGTGGTTATGCACTCAGTCCCCGGGGTGAGCTTCTTACCAAAGAAAATATAAAGCCAAGACTGCAGGTCAGGGACATGATGGAGGCTGTGAGGAATTCGGCTGTAGACATCTCAGGCGGACAAGCCGCTTTTGGTCAAAAAGATAAACAAAGCTTTGCAAATGCCTTAGACCGCTTCGTTGCCAGGCACCATAAGAGCGAATCATAATCACAATGCGCAGGCTGTTCATTTATCTTTATCTGTCGTTGTCTATGACTTTGTTTTCGAGTCTGGCCTGGGCATCAGCCAGTACCGGTTTTAAGGTTGCCGTGGCCAGTAACTTTGTCAGTACTTTAAAGAAACTACGCATGGATTACGAACACAGGACAGGCAAAACGTTTTCAATAAGCCAGGCTTCGACAGGTAAGTTATACGCACAGATAATACACGGCGCGCCCTATGATATTTTCTTTTCAGCCGATTCACGAAGGCCGGCTTTATTAGTCCGCCAGGGGCTAGCTTATGAGCCGGCTGTTTATGCGCAAGGCCAGTTGATGTTAATCACCAGAAAAGGGCCAGGGGATTTGTGTAACGAAGACATCGATCAAGTGTTGCTAAAAAAGCGTTTTAAAAAGCTTGCTATTGCTAACCCAAAAACAGCACCCTATGGCATTGCTGCTGAGCAGTTCATCAATGCGCATGGAAAATGGAATGAGCTATCCAGGCAGCTGGTCAGGGGAGAGAATGTGCTGCAGGCATTTCATTTTGTAACTTCCGGCAATGCGGATGCGGGTTTAATTGCAAAATCATTACTGATCGACTTTCAAAATTCGCGCCGCTATTGTCAGTGGCAAGTGCCGCGCCAGTTGTATCAGCCAGTGAAACAGGAAATGGTGGTTTTAAAAAGCACAAAAAAGCGGCAGCTTGTTCAGTCGTTTTATGACTATATGAAATCTGCGGATGCGAAAGCAATAATTAAAAAGAGTGGTTATTTTGTTGAATAGAACGGCTGTTAGCTGATCGTGGCATTTACCGAACTGGGTCCTTTATGGTTAACCATTAAACTGGCTGTCATCACGACTTGTCTACTGCTGCTGATTGGTACACCTATAGCCTGGTGGCTGGCCACAACGCGCATGAAGGTGAAACCGTTGGTTGAGGCTCTGGTGGCATTGCCCATTGTTTTGCCGCCTACGGTGATGGGTTTCTATTTGCTGATTTTACTGAGTCCGCAAGGTACGCTCGGCAGTTTCTGGGTTGATGTCACCGGCCATGCGCTGACATTTAATTTCATTGGTCTGGTCGTTGCATCGGTTCTTTATAGTTTTCCCTTTGTCGTGCAGCCTTTGCAGAGTGCTTTTGAATCGGTTGGCCGTGATCTGATGGAAGCGGCGCATACACTCGGTGCAAAACCAGTCGATGCCTTTTTTAGTGTTGCCGTGCCGATGGCTAAAAGGGGTTATTTGACGGCGATTGTTTTAGGCTTTTCGCATACCCTGGGTGAGTTCGGTGTTGTGTTAATGATTGGCGGCAACATCCCCGGCGAGACACGTTTAATATCGATTGCCATTTATGATCATGTTGAGAGTCTGGAGTATTCGCAGGCGCATACCTTGTCTTTGATTCTTTTAAGTTTTGCTTTTACATCTATGCTCATGATGTACATCATCAATCACCGCAGCAGGTCGTGAAAATGACAGTTACAAATATGTGTTCTTTGACGGTGAACAAAGGAGAGTTTGAACTGCAGGTGGATTTTGAAATACCGGACAAAGGTGTGCTGGGTATTTTTGGGCATTCCGGTTCAGGCAAAACAACGCTGCTGCGTTGTCTCGCCGGGCTGGAAAAAAAAGCGCGGGGCAGCATTGTTTTTAACGGCGATAACTGGCTAAATGACAGAAAACATAGTTCATCACAGTCGAGAAATATTGGCTATATTTTTCAGGACAGCCGGTTGTTTGTGCACCTGTCGGTTTTAAAAAATCTTGAATATGGCATGCGACGTTCGGCTGCAATGCATGATAATAATATGCCGTCTCTGTTACAGCTGCTTAATATTGCTCATCTGCTTGAGAGAATGCCTGAGTCATTATCGGGTGGCGAAAAACAGAGGGTAGCTATAGCACGCGCATTACTAAAAAAGCCGCAGTTGTTGCTGATGGATGAGCCGATGGCATCTCTGGATGATACGCATAAAAATGAGATCATGCCATATCTGGAATGCCTTCATGAGAAACTCAGTATTCCGATAATCTATGTTAGCCATAGTCTTCAGGAAGTTTCCAGACTTTGTGATAAAGTGCTGGTGCTGGAGTCCGGTAAAATAATTTATAATAATGATATTTCTCATGCTTTGTGCTCAGCCGGTTCTCCGTTGTTAAAAACAGAAAGTGCGGTTGCTGTGCTTAATGCGAGAGTATCTGATGTCGATGCCGAGTATTTTCTATCCACAGTGAGCACTGAAAATGGCACACAACTGCAGGTAAAAGGGGCGCATGAAAAGGGGCGCATGTTGCGCTTGCGCATAAATGCCGCCGATGTCAGTGTATGCAAATCAAGGGCCTCTGATAGCAGTATTTTGAATATTCTGCCAGCAAAAGTATTGATGCTTGTTGAGCAGACAGAAAGCGAGGTATTGCTGCAACTGTCAGTTAATAAGGATGTTTTTCTGTCAAGGATATCAAAAAAATCGTTCAGCGATTTAAATCTGGAACCGGGGACAGATGTCTTTATTCAGATCAAAGGCATCATTCTGCAGTCCGCTATGCCTTAATAATGTGCTGCCAGATTTATCTGGTACTGCTGGGGTGAAACCGATTTAATAATGCGGTCATCTGTTTTCCAAAGCTCAAGTTCTCTTATGTTGACCAAACCTTTTTTGCGGATGTTGTAGATGATGCGAACTTTGGGGTTAAGCAGGTCTTTCTCTCCCTGTTCAATTACCACCGCAACATTACCTGAATCGAGTTCAACCAGTGTACCTATAGGGTAAATGCCCAGACAACGAATATATTGTTTAACTAGCTCGGGATTAAAGTGGTGGTCGCTCCACTCCAGCAGTTTTTTTAATGCCAGATTTGGTTCCCATGCGCTTTTATACACACGAACCGACGTCAGTGCGTCATAGACATCGACGATTGAAGACATCTGGCCGACCTGTGAAATGGCGTCACCTTTCAGACCTGAAGGATAGCCTGTGCCATCAACGCGCTCATGGTGCAAGGCGGCAACATCAAGAGCGGCCTGTGTAATGCCCGGTTTGCCTTCTAATAATTCTTTTGAATAAACGACGTGTGATTTCATGATTATGAATTCATCATCATCCAGTTTGTCAGGTTTATTAAGCACATTATTCGGTGTCATCATTTTGCCAACGTCATGCAACATGCCGCCGATAGCAATCTCTTTGATCAGTGTCATATCAAAGCCCATTGCGCGGCTAAAGGTAATCATTAAACCGGCAACACTTACGGAATGCATGAAGGTATAGTGGTCTTTGTCTTTTATTCGGCTTAAACTGATGAGCGCATCTTTATTGCGAAAAACAGATTCTACTAATTGTTCGGATATGGGTTCAACACGTTCAACATCGACCTGTTTGCCAAGGCGGATATCATTCATCAGCTCATGCATGATATTGTGGGCTTCTTTATAAATACCACGGGCGCGTTCAATCTCTTCCTGAACAGGTATCTGGTTATCTAAAACCTCAGTATCAGCGGCTACTTTCTTAACTTCTTTTGTAAGTGTTGTAGCAACCTCGCCGGCTGTGTGAGCATCTTCAATATCAATGCCTTTGGCTGTATCGATATAGATACCTTTGATGCCAGTTTTATGTACTTTTTTGATGATGTTTTCGTCGCTAACGGCGAACTGGCTGGAGATGAAGTTATGCTCGAGGCAACTGGCATCCAGGTTGCTAATGTACATGCCGACTTGAAGCTGGTCAGATTGGATTTTTTTAATCATGAGAGAGCATGCCCGAAAACATTGTGTCGTCTGAGTATAGTGTTTTCACGGCTTTGAAATGTAAAAGAATGGTGAACGTTAGCTATCAGCCAGTTCCAGTAGCATGTATTGGCCTGGCGGGATATCGTTCAGGCTCCAGCGGCCTATCTTGTAACGGATCAGTCGCAGGGTTGGGAAACCCACCGCCGCTGTCATGCGCCGCACTTGTCGGTTTTTGCCTTCAGTGATGGTCAGCTGCAACCAGCTGGTAGGGATGTTCTTGCGCTCACGGATAGGCGGCTGGCGAGGCCATAGTGCTTCTGGCGGAGGCATTTTTTTTGCCTGAGCCGGCCGCGTTTTACCGTCTTTTAATTGAATACCTTTGCGCAGCTTTATTAAAGCCTGGTCATCAATTTCACCTTCTACCTGTACCCAGTAAGTTTTTGGCTGTTTGAATTTGGGATCAGAAATCCTGTGCTGTAACTTGCCGTCATCAGTCAGTAATAACAGGCCTTCGCTGTCACGATCCAGTCGCCCGGCTGCGTAAACACCGGCAATATCAATATAGTCTTTGAGTGTGGAGCGGTCATCGTCATCAGTAAACTGACAAAGTACGTCATAGGGTTTGTTAAACAGCATGAGTTTACTCATTATGAGATGGTTAACCATTTTTTTCTGCGCATTTCACCGGCATCCAGCTGGTCAAATAACGGATGAATCAGTGCTTCTTCTACACCTCGCCAGAGAATGTCCTGTTTCGGCCCCTGAAACTGCGCATCAGTGACTATCGTGGTCAGTTTTTTAGTCATTGGCAAGATGCTCTGGTGCTCTGCAACAAGGTTCTGAACACGGGCGGAGCCTCTGAATTTCATTTTTGAAATCTGTTCAATGTTTTCAAGGATCTGTTCTATGCCCTGAAATTTGCCAAGGATGCGTGAGGCAAGGGTATAGCCTATGCCGGGGATGCCTGGAATGTTATCAACTTTATCACCTGACAATGCCAGCATGTCAGCGATCTGTTCGGGGCGGACACCAAACTGTTTTTCCACGCCTTTTGCATCGAGCATATTGTCACGGGCATAATCCCACCAGAAATCTTCTTTATTGATGACCAGCTGCGCCAGATCCTTATCTGCACTGATGATGGTGATGGCAAAACCCTGCTGGCGCAGGCGGTGTGCCAGGGTACCAATGATGTCATCGGCCTCAAAGCGGTTGCTGGAATAATCGGCAATGCCGACTGCGCGGCAGAAATCGCGGCAATAGGCAAACTGACGTTTGAGTTCCTCGGGGGCCGGCGGTCGGTTGGCCTTGTATTCAGCATAAATTTCGCGCCGGTAAGAGTCGGTTTGACTGGCATCGAAGGCACAGGCGATATAGCTGTTGCCGCAGCTGGCTCCGATTTTTTTGATCAGCTCAAAGAGAAATTCAGAAAAGCCGTAGACGGCGTTAGCCGGATTGCCGTCGGTATCGCTAATATCGTCATCAAAAACATGCCAGGCACGAAAGATATAAATACTGGAGTCAATTAAATAGGCGCGCGGTTTTTGCTTATCGTTCATAGCCTGTATTGTAAGCTGACAGCGGGATTAGTGGAAATATCATTTAACGATGCTGTGACAATGAGAAACCGGTCACTATTTTATCGATTAGTTAAGATGAGGCACTGAAATCGTCTGCAAATTATGCTACATATATCAGTATAAATATAAAGTCTGTTTTAGGGGATGGAGAAGTAATGAAAACCGGATCGTATCAAATAGACAATACGACAGAGTACCGTCGAATTAAAAAGATTCTTTCTAAAAAAAACCAGCCCAGTAAGATCATGTGTTTCTTAATGAATGCACTTGAATCGTACCGGCAGGCACGAAAATTAGGCTGGTCAAGACCCTGGAATAAGTACCATTTAAACGTGTTTCAAACGTTCAAACTTAAATTTGCTGACGATCAGGCACTGCAGGAGCTGGTATCGAACATTTTGCAGCATGAAATCGCCATGCCAGCCTCAGCTAAGCAGTTTGTTAACGATCTGTTATCCGACGAAATGCATTTGATGGGTTTTGTCTTTGTGCACGATTTTGACGATGATGGCCAGCTATATGAAGGTGTGACCTATAGTCTGGGGCGGGTTAAAGATAAAAAGTACCGTGACCGCATCGATTTAATTCTTGAGTCTCCGGTTTATGCCGAGAAAAGTCAGGGGCTTTCGAGAATGCGAGTCTATATTGATCCTTATATGACGGCAAAGGAGCCCCTCTGGGCGAGCACACATGGCGACAACTTGTCACACGATGCGCTTCAGTTATTTGATCAGCTGGCGGATTGTTCGTGGTCATGGGCCAGTCAGGAAAAACGGCTCTGGCATCACTGGACGGCTGATTACATTGATTATTTTGCGCCGCGACAAAAAATGCTGGAAATGAGTTATTTTTATCAGGCCGACAGGCCCAAAAGCAGAATCCAGCGCAGGGCCGAACAGGCCGCTTAATGAGTACAGCGATCATATCTTATCAGGCAGAGTTCGCTCTGCCTTTTTTATGCTGACCTGAACCGGGCTATGTGGAGTCTGATCAGCAGAAGTCAGCGTCTCATCAAGCTCTTGATGGGCTTCCGGCGTTATTCAAAATCGTCAAGCACAGGTCAGCAACAACGCGCCAGACGGGCTTTAATGCAGCAGTTTGCTGATGCCCGTGGCATCACCATGAAAGTCGGGCAATTAATCGCGGCCGCCAGTGGTAGCGATGATGAATTATCGCCACTGATCAGCTCAATCGAGCCATTGCCACTGAAGCAGGTATTGCCGGGAATTGAGCAGGCGCTGGGCTGTCACTGGAACAAGGTGTTCAATACTATCGATGAATCCTCGGCAGCGGCTTCACTGGGTCAGGTCCATCACGCGACGTTATTATCGGGTGAAGAGGTGGCCGTTAAAGTGCAGTACCCCGGCATTGATGTGGCGATCGAGGCGGAAATGAGATTGCTGGGGCTGCTGCCAAAAGCGGGACCGGTTAAACGCTGGCAGTTTGATCTGGATGCCTATCGTCTGGCTTTGCAAAAGAATATGCAAGCAGAGCTGGATTACCGCCATGAAGCCAGTGAACAGCTGTATTTTTCCGATCACCTGATTTTATCTGGCGTTGTTATCCCCAAAGTGTATGAAAATTTGAGCAGCAAAACCCTGTTAGTGCAAAGCTGGGAAGACGGCGACTATCTTAAGTCGGTGGCTAACTGGACTCAGCCTGCGCGTATAGAAATAGCCAAAACCTTGCTTGGCGTATTATTGAAAAGTTTGTTTCAGATACGACGCTTACATGCGGACCCGCATATGGGCAATAGCTATTTTCGCTACCATGCCGAGCAGGGTATCGAAATGGTGTTGATGGATTTTGGCTGCACCATAGCGATTACGGAGCAGCAAAGCCTGGCATTATTGAAGCTGATTATTGCCAGTAAAGAAAAACTGGCGATATCGCCTTTAAAGTTTTTTGTGGCGATGGGTTTTGATGCGCAGAAACTGAAGCGCATCGAAGCGTATTTGCCAAAATTATGTGAGTATTTATTCAGTCCTTTCAATGCCGATACTACATTTGAATTGCAGCAGTGGCTTTTAGCAAAAAAGATAACAAATTTGCTGGCTGAACAGCGCTGGTGGTTTCGCTCTGCGGGCCCTGCCGAATTAATATTCATTATGCGTGCATTTCAGGGGCTGGTGCAGCAGCTGCAGCTGTTGAAAGTGGATATTAACTGGTGGCAGATTTTAAGCCAGAATATTCCTGATGAGTTGATGCATAAAGCCAGGAACTTTGAGTGTGCCGATATTGAGCCGGAGGCAAATGCAAGGCCTTTAACGATAGAATCGATCGCCAGCACTTTAAAAGTAAAGATTAGCCGTCACGGCGTGACCAAAGTAGAAATCGAATTACCCGCAGAAGCGGCGCTGGAGTTAGATGCATTCATTCCAGAGAATATTCAACTAAAACTAAAAGATTCATCTGATATCAATTTACAGCAGATACAAAGACAGGTCAGAAACAGCGGCATTGCATCGCAGCTGCTTTTTGATTTTGAAGCGGATGAGTCACGCTATCAGGTCTGGTTAGAATAAACAGAGCCGCTATTAATGTTAAAAAGAATGGCTGAGCAGAAGAAAAGCGCAGGCATAACATCGGCGGCTAGGTTGCTGTCTGCAATCATTGTTTCGATTGTTTAGCACGGGCTAATGGCGGAAATTCAGTCTCTGAATGCATTAATGCTTCAGCCGAAGCTGTGCCGGTTCTGCTAAAAGAGTATCTGCCTGCGGCTAGAGGACTTGATCTGTGCGCTTTCGTTACAGTAAGCCGCCCAAATTCATTGCATTAACGGCCACAAATTTGTCAGATTGAACATACTAAGAATGAAACGGGCTATGGATATTTGTGCCAGTGCTAAAAGAGATCGGCAAAAGCAGAACTTGATCAGTTTTTGTTAATAAAATAATATTTAAACGGGCTCCAATTTTACGCCACTTGTCAGAGATATATTTATTTTTTTTAAATTATGATTAAACTAATGCTTAGATCATTTTGATTTTAGAATGTTCTGTTGTTTTACTGTCTCAGTTATAGGGATATCAATACTTATCGGGATGATAAATAAGGAGATTTTATGTTAAAACCACTCAACAATCGTAAAAATAACCGTTATGCCAGACAAGATCGTTTAATAGCTCAGGTTTTGGCATCAATGCATTCTGCTGATACAGAAAAACCCAGCTGGCCGGCCAAAACATTAGATATCTCCAGACGCGGTTTACGAATCATGGGCGGCGACAGCTTGCCCATAGGCGCAGTGGTTGACCTCTGGGTAGAAATTGCCGGTTTGAAAGGCCGGTTTCATCTGAATAGTGAAGTTCGCTGGTCCAGCATGGATGATCGGCTGGGTTATATCATGGGCGTTGAGTTGAGAGAAGGTTTGGGTAGCGACATTGGTCACTGGGAGCGCTTATTTGAAAAAAAGCCCTCAACTAGAAGGCAGCGAAAAACTAACGATGCATGGGGCAATGCGGTATAAGCCGCCGCTGGAAATGCTGTTCGATTAATTATTGTCATTTAACCGTAGCTTCTCAGTCGGCATAAACATTCAAATGCCTGTTAATTAAGGCAGCCTGGCTGGTGGCAAACTAGCCGCCATTTCTCAAGTCTACAGAGCCGAACCGGGTCGGAGCCAGCTGGCGGAAAGTTGATACAATAAAAGCGTTTATAAGGTTTTGATAGTCGGCAACATTAACCGGTACGCCGCTTGATGAAGGCTGCTGGAATTGTGCATTACTGAAATAGACAGCGCTGAGGAAACAAATAATGTTTTTGAATCAATGCGCTCAATTAAAGCCGGTTATTACGGCTAATAAATGCATCATACCTGCATTGCAATCAATTCAATATGGCCGGTAAAAAACTGTTATCACCGGCCTGAATGATTACAAGTCCTTGAGCGACTGAATATCTTTTTTGACCATTTCAACCGATTGATTAAAGTCGTTTTGTTCGTCGGCATTTAACTCAAGTTCAATCACTTTTTCGACACCGTCTTTGCCTAAAACAGTGGGTACGCCGATGGCAATATTATTGCAGCCGTATTCATTGTCAAGAATCGCGACTGAAGGCAGTATGCGTTTGCGGTCATGGACGATGGCATCAACCATGGTCGCTACGGCTGCAGCCGGCGCATCGTAAGCGCTGCTGTTTTGTCGCAACGCGAGTATTTCTGCGCCACCATTGCGGGTGCGTTCTACGATTTCATCAATGCTTTTTTGCGGCAGAAAATTAGCCACGGGTATGCCGGAAATGGTGGTGTACCGCATCATCGGTACCATCGAATCACCGTGACCGCCGAGTACCATGGCGTCAATATCAAGTGCAGAATAACCGCTTTCCATGGCGATAAAACTGGCCATGCGGGTGGCATCTAATACCCCGGCCTGACCAAAGACGCGGTTACGCGGCCAGCCGCAGACTTTCCAGGCGCGATAGGTCAGGATATCAACCGGGTTAGACACAAACAGCAGCATGGCGTCGGGCGCATATTGCATCGCATTTTTAACAATCTCATCGGTGATTTTGACATTGGTGCCCAGCACATCAGAACGCGACATGCCGGGTTTACGTGGAATACCGGCGGTAATAATAATTAAATCAGAGCCGGCCATCATTTCCGGTTTGTTGCTGCCAGCGAGCTTGGTATCAAACTGGAACAGCGGAGCATCTTCCTGAATATCAAGAGCGGCACCTTCTGCGGCACCTTCTCTTACATCGATTAATACCAGTTGCCGACACATATCGCGACTGGCCAGAAACTGCGCAGTCGATTCGCCGACACGACCGGCTCCGACGATGGTGATTTTATTCATGGTGATCTCCTTGTTTGAAGCATGCTTTAATTATCCGCAGCTTATATTAAGTGTAGCAGCAGATTTTAAAACAGGGACTTAACAGATCAGGGTTTTATCACTAAATCCAGTCTGGCGACGCCAGAGTCTATCGCGGCCTGGGCAACAGCAGGCGGTATGCGTTCGAGTAAGCGCGGGTCGAGTGGTTTGGGAATGATGTATTCAGGGCCAAATTCCAGCTCTTCTAATCCATAAGCATCGAGTACTTTTTTGGGTACGGGCTCATGAGTGAGGGCGCTGATGGCATGTACACAGGCTATCAGCATTTCCTGTGTTATTTTAGTGGCCCGCACATCCAGTGCACCGCGGAAAATATAAGGGAAGCCAAGCACGTTGTTGATTTGATTAGGGTAGTCACTGCGGCCTGTTGCCATCACCAGGTCATCACGTGTCAAATGAGCAAGTTCGGGCAAAATTTCAGGGTCAGGATTCGACAGCGCAAAAATGATGGGTTTATCCGCCATTGAAGACAGCATATCCTTGGATAATAAATCAGGCCCGGAAACGCCTATAAACACATCGGCACCATTCATCGCATCGGTTAGCGTGCGTAATTCGGTATCAACCGCAAATTGTTGTTTGTATTTGTTTAGATCGTTACGTTCGGAATGAATAATGCCTTTGCGATCAACCATAAACAGGTTTTCTTTGGGCGCGCCCATGGCATTTAATAACTTCATTGAAGCGATGCCGGCAGCGCCTGCACCGAGGCAAACCACGCGTACCTGATCGATCTTTTTGAGCTGAAGTTTCAGCGCATTTTCAAGCCCGGCTGCAATGATAATGGCGGTGCCGTGCTGGTCATCATGAAAAACCGGGATGTCGAGCATCTCTTGAAGCGTTTCTTCTATTTCAAAACATTTTGGGGCGGTGATATCTTCCAGATTGATGCCACCAAAAGTGGGTGCGATCCGGGCAACGGTATCGATAAAATCCTTTGGATCATCCGCATCAACTTCAATATCAAAAACATCAATGTTGGCAAAGTGTTTGAACAAAACCGCTTTGCCTTCCATCACAGGCTTGCCGGCCAGAGAACCCACATTGCCTAAACCGAGTACGGCACTGCCATCTGTGATGACGCCAACCAGGTTGCCTTTGGCGGTATACATGTAGGCATCTTCAGGGCGTTTTGCTATTGCACGAACAGGCTCGGCAACGCCGGGTGTGTAAGCCAGTGATAAATCCATCTGGGTTTCACAGGGTTTGCTGGTTTCAACACTGATCTTTCCAGGTTGTGGATTCTTATGGTAGTCAAGAGCGGCGCGTTTGAGTTCAGAAGACATGTGATGCTATTTCCGGTAAGTAACCCGGAGATCCCATAAATAATGAAAGCTTCGAGTCAGGTAAATTTAATCAACCCAGTCTACCACTGCAGACAGCCGCGTGACGACTTTTTGTGGCTGAGTGCAGCGCTTTATTCGGCTTCAATAGAAGACGGGTGGCGTATAGAAATTTGCGATTTGTTTTTATAGTGGTGTAACCAGCCGCGTACCGTTATCTCTTTTTCCAGCAGCTGTTGTAGGGGAGTGACAAAATATTGCAAATCGTGTTTATCGATTCGAACTGAGAAATGGCCATAAAAGTTAATCCACAATGCTTTTTTACTTTCACCGATATGCCGGACCCTGCCTCTAATGCGTTGAAAGCCTTTGAGGTCAGGGCTGATGCGGGATACGGGGGTTATTTGGTAGTTGGGGTGTGACCAGATATTTGAACGCTGGTTTCTGGCCTGTTGTTCGTGATTGTGATAGCAGTGACTTAGTTTGTGATTAGGTGGCGTGCTATAGGCGATCGCGAAACCGGCCTGCAACAGACGGGCCTGCAATAAGCTGCCATCTGCTAACTGAATGTGAAACAGCTGGCGGCCGTAATGGTCCGCTGGTTCAGTACCGGGCATGAGCTGAACGCGGCGGCCGTGCTGACGGATCAAATCACGGACGAAATCGCGTGCCGGGATGGCAAAAGGCTGAGCAGGCTGCGTTTGTCGGGTGCCATTTTTATGATAGCTTGAATTTAACTCGGGTGTATCAATACCAATGAGTCGAAGCTTCCGCTTATCCTGCAGAAAAAGCGTGTCGCCATCGTGTACGTAGCGGATAACGGCGTTTTCAGAGGCAACAAATTCAGGGCAGTGAGGCTGGTTTTTTGCATGGGTGAGCGGGCCAAATAGAAAGGCAAAAAAAAAGGCGCTTACAATAAGCACCCTTTTTTTTCTGTGAAATTTCACAAGTGAATTTTCAGCAAGACTAAGAAGTCTATTTTTTACCACCGAAGCGACGGTTGAATTTATCAACCTGGCCAGCAGTATCAACAATCTTCTGTTTACCGGTGTAAAAAGGGTGACACTGTGAACAAACATCAATGTGTAACTCTTCTTTGCCGTAAGTCGAACCAGTAGCAAAAGTACTGCCACAGCTGCAAGTTACGTTAATTTCATTGTAATTCGGGTGTATATCTGAGCGCATTTGATGAATCCTCAGAGCCTATTGCTTATGGAAAACGCGATATTTTAATGAGTTATGGCCGCGAGAGCAAGCCCGTTGAGTGAAAATCTTGTGCTTTTAGCTCAATTGAGATAAATACGGCCAATTCAGGGGCATTCAATTTAAGATTAATAGAGATTCTGGCCGAATCTGTTATATCATTCAACAAAAGATGTATTTTGGATATTAGAAAATATAAGGATTTACTATGAAACTGTCGATCTTTGGCATGTTGTTTATTTTAGTTGCAATGACCGTCGGCCCGCTGGTTTATTTTAATGGTGGCGCTGAATATTTAGACGGTTTGCTGGGCCAGTCCAGGCACGCAACATCAGCTTCCCTGAAGCCAAAACTGAATACCGATGTGGTCTATGCGCCAGTCACCACAGATAAAAAAGTCAAAGTCTATAAATGGAAGGATGAAAACGGGATCTGGCAGTTTGGCAATTCACCGCCGGCTGGATTAGCGGGCGTGGAAAGCATGACGTTGCAGCCAAATGTCAATATTATGAAATCCCTGGAGCTGGGCGAGGACGATGAGGCTGAGACCAATCGGCGTCTGGGTGTGGTCAGCCTTAAAGATGCTCGCGCTAACGACTCAAAAGCCAAAGATAAAAAAGACAAGGATAGCGTCGGTATCTCTCAGGAATCTTTAGATAACCCTTATGCTCCGGATAGCATTTCAGAGTTATTGCAAAGTTCTAAAAATATTCAGAAAATGCTTGAAAGTCGTCAGCAGCAACAACGCAATGCCGGTAATTAAAACCGTTTGGGATAACGCGACGGCTTTTTAGTCGTTAAGGAACAGCAACAGCAGGTCATTTAGAAACAGAAAGCCTTGCTCTGTCGGCCGGATCCGCTGTTCAGTGACGCTTAAGAGGCCTTTTGCCACCGCCAGATCCAGCTTTTGTTTGATACTTGAAAGTGGCTGACCGGTATGCTGCGGGTATAGCTGGCTTTCAACGCCGTCTTTTAGTCGCAGTGCATTGAGCATGAATTCAAAATCCATTTCTTCAGGCGCAAGTTCAAGCCACTGGCTGGTTGCCGCTTCGCTGCCAGCATGTTGCATATAGGCTTTCGGTTGTTTTAATTTACTGATTCTGTAAACCTGATTATTATCGGCACGACTGATTTTTCCATGGGCGCCGGCGCCGATACCCAGGTAATCACCAAATTGCCAGTAATTCATATTATGCTGACTCTGTTTTCCCGGCTTTGCATAGGCTGAAACTTCATATTGTGAAAAATTGTGAGCGGCCAGCAATTGCTGACTTTCATCTTGCATCTGCCAGATTAAATCATTTTCAGGCAGGTTATCGGGCAGGTGTGTGTGGAAATAAGTATTGGCTTCGATGGTGAGCTGGTACTGCGAAATATGACTTGGTTCAAACTCTAATGCGGTTGATAAATCGGTGAGCACGTCCCCGGTGTTTTGTGCTGGCAGGGCATACATCAGGTCGAGGTTAAAGTTGTCAAATCCGGCCTGCCGGGCCATTGCCACCGCGAGTCTGGCCTCCTGGCCGTTATGTACCCTGCCAAGTGATT
>Ga0224506_10001388_pt1 | contig 17433 bp, 16 predicted proteins | sample SF_Jan12_sed_USG_2_FD_169108 | JGI IMG/M metagenome (GOLD analysis project Ga0224506, IMG submission 169108) | Sediment microbial communities from San Francisco Bay, California, United States - SF_Jan12_sed_USGS_8_1 | ecosystem: Environmental > Aquatic > Marine > Sediment | place: USA... | reverse complement strand
GCGTTCAGGCGCACTATTTAACGATAGAATCCGTTTTTTCCAGAATTTCTTTTACTACATCCTTGGCAGAGCGATGACCGGTATTAATAACCAGATCAGCCACTTCCTGATAGAAAGCTTCCCTTTCATGTAACAATGCTTCGAGTTTTGCCTTTGGATTATCAATTTGCAATAAGGGTCGGTTCTTATCGCGCGCAGTCCGTTTCAGCAATTCACTGACTGGGGCTTCCAGATAAATAACAATACCGTTATTGGCAAGGGCAGTCCGGTTATCCTTATCAATTACAGCGCCACCACCGGTGGCGAGTACAATACCGGATCTTGAGCAAAGCTCATGAATCATATCGTGTTCTCTTTTGCGGAATCCATCTTCACCTTCCTTTTCAAAAATGAAAGGAATATCAACACCGGTACGGTTCTCAATTTCATGATCGCTATCGATGAATTCCAGTCCCAGTAATTTGGCGATCTGGCGACCGATGGTGGTTTTGCCTGAACCCATTGGGCCGACAATAAAGATGTTCTGCTGTGCTTGTTTAGTTGACATATCCTGGTAATCATAACACTAGTTTGGGTCAGATTTCAGGGCAAAAAAAAGGATGGCCAAGCCATCCTTTTTTGGTTATTGCATCAACTTATCAACGCAGGCTAACAGAGTCTTTAAGAATTTTTGGCGTTACAAATACCAGTAATTCATTCTTGTTATCTGATTTGGTAGTGTTTCTGAACATGTAACCGACCACGGGTAATTCCCCAAAGAAAGGAACCCGGTTTGTATCATTACGGGTTGTGCGTTCATAAATGCCACCAAGTACAATGGTTTCTCCATTATCAACCAGAATTTCCGAGGTCACAGAATTGGTATTGATTGTAGGGATACCACTGGCTGTGTTATCACCTTGAGAGTCCTTGGAGACTGTTAGGCTTAAATTGATGCGATCATCTGGTGTAATCTGTGGTGTGACATTCAGACTGAGCACGGCCTTCTTGAATGAAGTGGTTGACGCGCCACTTGAGCTGGCTTCCTGATAGGGAATTTCTACACCAGATTCGATTGTACCGGTCTTCTGATTGGAAGTGATGATACGTGGACTGGAAATCACCTCACCGCCTTTTTCTTCTTCCATCGCAGAGAGCTCCAAGTCAAGCAGTATTCCAAATGGTAATCTTGAAAGTGCCAGACCAATTGAGCCTACACTGCTCGCAGCAGGTAAGCTTACATTCATGCGATCTGATACAGCTGATGCACCGTTACCACTGCCTTTAATGGCATTGGCAGATACAATATCATCAGATATACCAATAGCCAGATTATCACCTCTGGCTGTTGAACCATGAGAGATCCCGAATTTTGCGCCCAGATTTCTACCAAACTTATCATCCGCAATCACAATACGTGATTCTATTAATACTTGTCGAACAGGTATATCCAGTTTGGCGATTACTTTACGAATTTCACCCAGCTTCTCTGCTGTATCCTGTACAAGCAGTGTATTGGTACGATCATCAACCGAGACATTGCCACGTGACGTCATTAAACTATTTTCCTTGGCTTTCAGTAAAGAAGCGATATCAGCCGCCTTGGCATAATTGATCTGCATAAATTCAGATTTGAGTGGCGCCAGTTCAGAAACCTGTTTTTGGGCTTCTAACTCAACCTTTTCTCTGGCAGCAATTTCTTCTGCCGGTGCCACCAGCATCACATTGCCTTTTTGACGCATGGCCAGACCCTTGGTCTTTAGGATAATATCCAGCGCCTGATCCCATGGCACATTCTTTAAACGTAATGTCAGGTTACCGGAAACGGTATCACTGGTAACCATGTTGAGCTGGGTAAAGTCAGCAATTAACTGCAGAACTGCACGGACCTCAATATCCTGAAAGTTGAGAGACAGGCGTTCACCGGTGTAACCAAATTTTTCTTTCTTGAGCGCTTCCTCTTCTTCCTTGGACATGGGCTTAACATCAATCGTAAACAGATTATTTGATTGATAGGCGAGGTGATCATAATTACCGGAAGCCGCCACTACCATACGGATATTATTACCTTGTGCATAGGTATCAACAGTCTTGACCGGAGTTGCAAAATCAATCACATCAAGACGGCGTTCAAGATTGGAAGGTAGATTAGCATTGAAGAAATCCACAATGATTTGACCACCTTCTTCTTTTATATCAACCTTTGTGGTCGGGTCAGAAAGAGTGACAATTACCCTGCCTTCACCGCGTTCACCACGACGGAAATCAATATTGCTAATACCTTGACTGGATGTGGAAGATGTTTTGCCTGAGAAGGGAAGTTTGCTCGGGCTGGAGGCCGCTATTGCAGTACTGCCGGTATTACCGTTTCCACCTAGCGTAATAATAATATCATTGCCTCTGATATCAGTTTCATAGTCAACGAGCTGGGCAAGGTTTAAAATAACACGAGTACGACCCTTGGCCTCAATTGCACGAATACTTTGTGCAATCCCGACACCAATTGTTTGAGACTTGGGTACATTACTGTTTGTTTCTGCCAGGTCGAGCGCAATACGGGCCGGATTATCAATTGTAAAGCTTAACGGTTTCGTGGCAGGTTGTGACATGGTCAGTTTTACCTGTACCCTGTCGCCAGGAAGAGAAGTATAGGTAATTTGCTCAAGACTATTTGATTGCGCATGAGCTGTGCCGGACATAAGTATTATTGTCATGCAGGTTAAGAGCAGACCTTGCAGCAACGAGGCAAACAGGCCTTTGGTATTAGTTGTGTTTTTCATTGTAGTATCCATCATGGTGTTGCCCTCTTGTACATCACTCACTTAGTGCCAGTGAAGCGTCACGTTCAATCCATCCCCCTAAGCCATCGGGAGCAATTTCCAGAAGTTTAATTTCATCTTCTCTGACTTGTGTAATCTTGCCGTGATTCTGTCCAACATAGTTGCCAGTTTTAACGCGATGAACCGTGCCATCACTTGCCTTGATAATGGCCCACATACTGCTCTTTTGTTCCAGACTGCCCACCATACGAAGTGTATCCAGAGGAAATTCTTCCAAGGCTTCTTTCCTGCGGTTTGCATCCGGCCGCAGGCCTTTTGCATTTCCATTTGAGGTTGTCTTGGCCAGTGTTTCAGGTTGCGCAGTTAACGCTTCTTCAAAAGGGTCTCTTCTGTTGGAAGCTTCATAAAAAAATGTTTCATGCGGCTTTAATTCAGGTAAAGGCTGGATGCGGGCCTTCTTTCTGGACTTTACATCCGCAACATAGTCACGCAGGTCACCCAGATTATCACTGCCGCAGGCAACCAGTGTGATTGCGACAAATGTAATGGTCAATACACGCAAACTAATCAGGTTTTTGATAGTTGTTATACTCATTGACTATCTTCCCTTCCTCTTGCCTTTCTTTTTCTTGGTTGGTGTCTGTTCACTTTCATCAATATAACGGTATGTTTTTGCCATCGCATTCATGGTAAATGTCTCACCGGTCGGGGAGATTGAAATATCATGCAATGTAACAATACGGGGCAGTGCCGCCACACCACTGACAAAGTTCCCGAAGCGGTGATAGTTTCCTGTTACACGAATATTGATAGGCAACTCTGCATAGAACTCAGCCGGTTTTTCGCCGCTTGGTTGAAAAAGTTCAAATTCAAGTCCACTGGCCAGACCGGTTTGTGATATATCAACCAGTAGTCCTGCCACTTCTGTCTTACTTGGCAGCTGACGCAACATGGTGCCAAAGGTACTGTTCATTTCAACCATTTGTTGCTTATAAGCTTCCAGATTGACTGCCTTGGCTTGTTTGGTTTCAAATTTCGTTTTCAGCTCACCTTCTTTCTTTTCCGCATTTTCCAGTTCAACCAGTTGGTGCTGGGTATCAAACCAGTAACCGGCACCGAGAACTGCGATACACACAATAATGGTGGCAATGGTTTTGAGCGCAATCGGCCAATTACCAACATTCTGGAAATCAAGATCAAGATTATTTAATTCTGATAAATCCACTTTAGCTTATCCCTTCTTCAGATCTTCTTTTTTCTTTTCCAGTTGTTTTACAACCAGAGTAAAATCACTCGAACGCTGGCGGCCTTTCTTGTTGGTCTGAATAACATTCAGTTTCGGGTCTGTTAACCACTCTGATTTGTCAATGTTGCGCATAAAGGCAGAAACACGCGCATTTGATTGGGCAATACCTTTAAGTGTAATCACGTCGCCTTTCTGGGTAAGATTGGTCAGATAAACACCTTCAGGTAATGTGTTTACAACTTCATCAAGCAAATGAACAACAACGGGTCGACTGCTTTGCAGTTTCTGGATAACATCCATGCGCGCCAGTAGGCGTGCCTTTTCCGCTTCCAGTTGTTCAATTTCCTTAATCTGTTTTTCAACAACCGCAATTTCACCTTCAATAAAAGCGTTACGGTTGTTCTGCTCACTAATCAAACCGTTGATGTGGAGATGAACGTACAGGACAATTGCGCCCATCAGGACAGCACTGCCCGCCAGTATTGAATAAAACTGACGTTCACGTTCCTTACGACGAATTTCGCGCCATGGTAATAAGTTAATCCGTACCATTAGTCGAAGCTCCTTAATGCCAGACCACATGCAATCATCAGTGCCGGAGCATCATTATTCAGGGACTGCGCCTTGATTCTTGAGGCCAGAGACATGTTGGCAAATGGATTGGCAATAGAAGTAGGTGTACCTATCTTGTCATGAATCATTTCATCAATACCCGGGATCGAAGCACTGCCACCGGCCAGTACAATATGATCAACAGAGTTGTATTGACTGGATGAGAAAAAGAATTGCAAGGAACGGCTTACCTGTTGCGCCATAGCTTCTTTAAATGGTTCCAGCACTTCCGGTACATAGTTATCCGGCAGACCACCCTGACGTTTGGCCATGCCTGCTTCTTCATAAGAAAGACCGTAGCGGCGTTGAATTTCTTCGGTTAGCTGTTTACCACCAAAGACCTGTTCACGTGTATAAATGGTCTTGAGGTCATACAAAACGTTCAAGGTTGTCATTGTCGCACCCACGTCAACAACAGCAATCGTCTTGTCGGCACCACTGTCAGGCATTTGTTGTGCAATCAGTGAGAAAGCCGCTTCCATGGCATAGGCTTCTACATCCACAATTTTGGCGGTTAAACCGGCAAGTTCACACGCATCGACACGAACATCCACATTTTCACTGCGGGAGGCGGCCAGTAATACATCCACCTGTTCGGCATTACCTTCTGAAGGGCCGATGACCTGAAAGTCCATATTGACTTCTTCCAGCGGGTAAGGAATGTACTGATCCGCTTCCAGCTGTATCTGACTTTCCATTTCATCATCAGATAATGAGGCCTGCAAAGGGATTACCTTTGTAATGACAGCAGAACCAGCAACAGCCACAGCAATGTTTTTTGTCCGTGTACCTGAGCGATTGACCGCTCTTTTTATAGCTTCACCCACGGCTTCAACATCACTGATTGTCTTTTCTACGACAGAATTAGGCGGTAACGGCTCAACAGCATAACTTTCTACCCGATAACGAGAGCCATGTTCTGATAATTCGAGTAATTTTACGGCTGTTGAACTGATATCCAGTCCAACAAGCGGCTGTTTAGCTGATGCTGTGAAGATTTGTGCCAGCTGTCCAAGTTGTGGGATTTGCACCGTTTTTACTTCCTTGAATTTTCTTTTAAAATCAATAAGTTAATAAACTGTCATTCATTAAAGCATTAAATACCGATTATAACTATAGTAATCAAATACGAAATTTCAAACACATGTATAACGAAAGTATGGCATGATTTATACTTTATTCGACACGAAACAAATTTTGTTTAACTGTTTCTTGAACTGGTTCTCATCATTTTTTTTCTGATAAATGAAACTGTTACTTAATTCACTGCGTTTGGCAGCAAGGGCCCTGTTTGCCGCATTTACTCTCGGTTTGTTACTGACAACCATTGCCTATCTGTATCTGGCACCTGGACTCCCGACAATTGAAAGTATCAAGGACATGCGCCTGCAGGTACCGTTGCGTGTTTATGCTCAGGATGAGCGCTTAATCGCTGAATTTGGTGAAAAACGACGTATTCCACTGGATATTGGTGAAATACCTGAAAAAATGATTAAGGCAGTGCTTGCCGCAGAAGATGATCGTTTTTTTGAACACCCCGGTGTTGATTATCAGGGGCTGTTAAGGGCCGTCATTCATCTGGTAAAAACCGGCGACAAAGGTCAGGGTGGCAGCACCATTACTATGCAGGTGGCACGCAATTTTTTCCTGAGCAGCGAGAAAACCTACTTACGCAAACTTAACGAAGTTTTTCTGGCGCTGAAGATTGAACGGGAACTTACCAAGGAGGATATTCTCGCTCTATATTTAAACAAGATTTATCTTGGTAATCGTGCCTATGGTGTCGCTGCTGCGGCCCGAATTTATTATGGCAGGCCTATTAATGAGCTAACAATTGCAGAGATGGCCATGATTGCCGGTTTACCGAAAGCACCTTCCCGCTATAACCCGATAGTCAATCTGCAACGCGCCATGATTCGACGCGGTTATGTTCTGGGGCGCATGCATCATCTGGCATATATCACTGATGATGAATATGAAGTGGCAGTCAAGGAACCGGACAATTCTTCATTGCATCGCTTAACAACTCAGGTTGACGCTCCCTACATTGCAGAAATGGTGCGTTCCTATATGGTTGAGCACTACGGTAATGAGGCTTATACCGCTGGTTACAAGGTTTACACAACCATCGATACGCGTTTGCAGGCTGCGGCCAATGATGTATTGCGTAATGCATTAATGGATTACGACATGCGCCATGGTTATCGTGGGCGAGAAGGGCGTATTAATCTTGATGAAGTGACCGAGTTTGCGGATCAGGAAAAGGCATTAAGAGATTATCCTGTGGTAGGTCCTTTGTTTCCTGCGCTGGTTCTTGAGGTAAAAGAGAACACAGCCATTGTTTATATTAGTGGTACCGGCAGTGTGGAAATACCATGGGAAGGATTATCCTGGGCCAAACGGTTTATCAATACCAATGCTCAGGGCAGTGACCCTGAAAATGCAAACGCAATTTTAAAGCCGGGTGATATTGTTCGTGTTCAATCTTTAAAAGAGGGTAAGTGGCGGCTGGCACAGATACCGGAAGTAGCCGGTGCGCTGGTATCAATTAATTCGGATACCGGTGCAATCCAGTCATTGCAGGGTGGTTTTGATTTTTATCACAGTAAATTTAATCGTGTTGTACAGGCTGAACGTCAACCAGGCTCCAACTTCAAACCTTTTATCTATTCAGCCGCACTGGAAAAAGGTTTTACAGCAGCAAGCCTGATTAATGATGCCCCGGTTGTATTTGATGATCCAGGTCTTGAAAGTGCATGGCGTCCTGAGAATTACAGCGGGAAGTTTTTTGGACCAACTCGCCTTAGACTGGCGCTAACAAAGTCACGTAATCTGGTATCAATTCGATTACTGCGTTCTATAGGTATTCCTCATGCAATTAATTATGCCAGCAGGTTTGGTTTTGATACTGAAAAATTACCACGCGACCTATCACTTGCTCTGGGCAGTGGCGCGGTTACACCCATTTCAATTGCGCGTGGTTATGCCGCGTTTGCCAATGGTGGCTATTTAATTGAACCCCATTTTATTTCGCGTATTGAAGATATGGAAGGCAATGTTATTTATGAAAGCAACTTTCCCAAGGTATGTCCTGAGTGCGAACAGAAACAAGAGCAAGAGGCAGAAAATAATCAGGCCGACATAACCACAGTTGAAGAAACAACAACAGTATTGACAGATGAAAACGAGAATAAACCGGAAGAAGAGCAAGAAGAAAAAACTGCAATTGTTCCGGCTGTACGGATTGTAAGCCCACAAAACGTTTATATCATGACCAGTATTATGCGTGATGTTGTTTTGTATGGTACAGGGCGCAAGGCATTGACATTAGGGCGCAAGGATCTGGCAGGCAAAACAGGAACGACAAATGACCAGCGGGATGCATGGTTCTCCGGTTTCAATCGGGATGTAGTGACTACTGTCTGGGTTGGTTTTGACAAGTCACAACCACTCGGGAACTATGAAACTGGCGCCAAGGCGGCACTCCCAATGTGGGTTGATTACATGCGTGAGGCACTAAAAGGCATTCCAGAAAAACCTCTCGATAGACCGGAAGGGCTGGTGAGTGTCAGGATTGATCCGGAAACCGGTTTGTTGGCCAGTCCAGGCAGTACTGATGCCATTTTTGAAACTTTTCGTACCGAGAACGTTCCGACTAAAAAGGCAGTATCTGGCTACAAGCCACTCAATGGCGATCAAAACACAACTGATTCTGATAAACCGGTACCGGAAGCAGAACAATTGTTTTGAGTTTAGCTGGATTATTGGGGCATCCTGATCTAAAGGTAATGTTATGACTGTTCGGCAGGCGGCGAAGGACAAACAGATGCGTTATCGCATTGCCATGGAGGCGGCACGTATTATTGCAGAAGGCGGTGTCCGTGATTTTCATGTTGCCAAGCGCAAGGCGGCATCAAAACTGGGTGCACCCAATACCCGCAATATGCCAAGAAATGCTGAAATTGAAGAGGCATTGATTGAGCATCAAAGATTATTCAAATCAGACTCACACTCAAATACTATTAAACAGCTACTTGATTCCGCGCTGGAAGCAATGGAATTCTTTTCGGATTTTCGTCCACGCCTGACCGGCCCGATATTAAATGGAACAGCGAATGCGCATAGTAGTGTTGAGTTACATTTATTTGCCACCACACCGGAAGATGTCGCTGTTTTTCTGATGGATCATCATATCCCCTATCAACAAATTGAAAAACGCCTGCGGCTGGGGCAGGAAAAATATGAATCCTATCCGGGGTTTCGTTTTCTTGCCGGTGAAACAGATGTTGAATTAATTGTATTTACAGAAAACAAATCACGACAGGCACCACTTGATCAGGTCAGTGGCAAGCCAATGCAAAGGGCTTCGATTGAAGAAGTGGAAGTGTTATTGCAAAAAGAAAGCGAAGATTTAAACTAGTTCTTTCTGGCGACACCGGAATCGATCGCCGCTTTTGCAATTGCCGCAGGTATCGTATCAATCAATCTTGGATCCAGAGGTTTTGGAATAATGTAATCTTTACCAAAAGCAAGATGATCCAGATTGTAAGCCTTTAATACCTCTGCCGGTACCGGTTCCTTTGTCAGTTCTTTTAATGCATGTGTTGCAGCCACTTTCATGGCTTCATTGATGCATGTTGCACGCACATCGAGTGCACCGCGGAATATAAATGGAAATCCGAGTACATTATTAACCTGATTGGGATAATCACTACGACCGGTTGCCATAATCAAATCATCACGTGTTGCATGTGCCAGCGCCGGTGAAATTTCCGGATCCGGATTTGACAGGGCAAAAACGACTGGTTTGTTTGCCATACTTTTTAACATATCTGCATTAACCAGATCCGGACCGGATACACCAATAAATACATCTGCATCCTGCATTGCATCTGCCAGTGTGCGTTGAGATGTTTTTACGGCGAATTCCTTTTTGTATTCATTCAGATCGTCACGTTCCGAATGAATTATTCCCTTGCGGTCAATCAGAAACAGATTATTTTTATTGGCACCGAGAGAAACCAGCATACGCATGGAGGCGATCCCGGCTGCACCTGCACCGAGACAAACAATTTTTACTTCACTGATCTTTTTGCCTTGTAGTTCAAGCGCATTTAACAGCCCGGCAGAAATAATAATGGCGGTACCATGCTGGTCATCATGAAACACAGGGATATCCAGTTTTTCAATTAATGCCTTTTCTATTTCAAAACACTTGGGGGCTGCAATGTCTTCCAGATTAATACCGCCAAATCCGCCGGCAATGAGCCGGGTTGTTTCAATAATGACTTCCGGATCCTGACTATCAATTTCAATGTCGAACACATCAATGTCTGCAAACTTCTTGAATAGTACTCCCTTGCCTTCCATGACCGGTTTTCCCGCCAGTGCACCGACATTACCCAATCCAAGAACAGCACTGCCATCGGTTACTACAGCAACCAGATTGCCTTTAGAGGTATAGCGGAAAGCATTTTCAGGATTATCTGCAATGTGGCGAACAGGTTCAGCAACGCCCGGCGTATAGGCCAGACTCAGATCGCGTTGCGTATTGCAAGGTTTGCTGATACTGGTTTCCATTTTTCCCGGTTTCGGGAATTCATGGTAATCAAGTGCTGCTTTTTTTAAATCATCAGACATGGTTATTTCACAATTTTTATCAGGGATCCTGCTTTTGGTTCACCAGCAGGGTAATGGCTATTCAGTAATCGTAGCTGATCTTCAGGATAATTGGCCAGCGCAGAAGAATTGGCCAGTTCTTTGAATGTTATACCGGCACGTGCCTTGATTAATTTCAGTTTGAGCGCACTAGCGAGACCTTGTTCGCTACTTTTTAGTGCTCGAAAACTACGCGTGCTTTTCATAATGGTATGATCATATTTGGCTGGTGCAGCATTATCTTTGGCAACACCTCTGAATATCCAGGCGCTATTTTTAAAATAAATCACGCTAATACGCATCTCCCTGTTGCCAAAAGGTGTTTTTGCTGTTGTCCATGCGGTGTAGCCCTTGTTGCCATTGACCTGGATTGTTTCCCCATCACGCAAGTTATCCATTTTCAAACGCTGGATCATAAATTCCCGGGGAGTGATACGCTTGTTAAGATCCTGCATGGTGATATGTAACAAACCGTCATTGGATTCTGTATGTGCAACAATTGCATCTGGTTGATTCTTGATATTCCAGTTCTCCGGCAAACTGATAACAAAACCAAGATACTTGTGATAGAAGTTGTTTCCTTTAACAATACCCTGTTTCTCACCGTCCCCAAACACCATGCTGTTTGTTTTATTCAAGAATACTTCACGATTGACTGTTTTTGATTTTATAGTTATTTTTTTTGCTGCATCAATGACCTCTTTTAATCGGGTATCATTATCCGGATGTGTGGAAAACACACCGTGATAAATACGAGGTTCACGGTTTTCCTTTTTTGCCAGCTTCTTTTCAAATTCTTCCTGATTTTTTAAAACCCGAATAACATTGAACATGGCCTGCGGGTCATAGCCACTGCGTGCCAGATATTCAGCACCAAGTCTGTCAGATTCCAGTTCATGTTCACGACCATAGCCACGAACAATCGCTGCCCCCAATACACCAAACACATCACCCGCTGCCTGAATACCTGTGGCGGCTGATAATATATTGCCAAGCACATTGGTAGCTGTTGCGGCACTGTGCTGCCGCACGGAATGTCGTGCGGTAACATGCCCTGCTTCATGTCCCAGTACGGCGGCAAGTTCGGCTTCTGAATTCAGATAGGCCATGAGTCCACGTGTGATATAGATGTAACCACCGGGTAACGCGAATGCATTGACTTCCGGACTATCCAGTACGGTAAAACGATAGATTAAATTACTGCGATGACTTTTTTGCGCTACCTTGTCACCAATTTTCTGCACATAAGCCTGCAGTACCTTGTCATCATATACCTCATATTGCTTGAGTATCTGGGCATGATTTTTACGACCAAGCGCAATTTCCTGTTCTTCGGTCATCAAGACAAAATCACTGTCACCAGTAACCGGATTAACCGCACAACCTGTTAACTGATAGGTCATTATCAATACAGCAGTAATTGAAATAATTATTTTTGAAATAACAGTTTTCATTATTGAGAATCTAGTTTTTCAGTTGTTCCATTATCACCATGCTGGCCGGATGCCGTACATGCATAAACAGTTCCTTGCGCTTTTTATTGTAATGTAACCAGCCCCGTGCCTGCACTCTTTTGCCAACAATTTTTTCCGGAAAATGCGGACCGAAGTCCACCAGATTGTCCTTGCTGATGCGTAGTGCAGTTTTTCCTTCCATATTTAGCCAGATGGCTTTTTTGCTTTGCCCGACATGAATGACGTTGCCTTCAATAAAGCGGAACCCTGCATCTGTCGCGCTCAATGAATTTGTATTTTTATATTCATAGTCAGGAATCGACCACATACCTTTCTTTTGCTGGCGCGCCTTTCTTTCAGCGTTTTGATAGCAGCCAATTTTTTCTGTGTTCGGTGGTACGACTATATAGGCAGCAAGCCCCTGTTCGAGCAGATACTGCTGGACGTTGGTTCCATCCGGAAGGAAGACATGTGCCAATAGACGCTGGTAGCGATCGCGTTTGTCTTTTCCAAACTGCAGACCAACCTTGTTATGACTGTGTGCAAGCAGTGCAACCAACGCATTTTTGGCTTCATTAGCCAAAGGCTGGGCTGGATACTCTTTTTTTCCGGTTTCCGGTGTATTAATCCCGATGAGCCGGATTTTTTCACTCGTGTCAGTTCTGACCGTATCGCCATCATAAACATTGGTGATATTGACTATTTGATCAAACTCTCTGGATTGACACTGTAATGACAGATTGTTTGTCTGTGCAGAAACAGACAAACAGGAAAAAAGCGAAGCAATAAAAAAGGCGCTCATTATCAGCGCCTTTTTATAGGTACAACAAACCGGCATTACTGCTTTTTCTTCATACCGTATTTCTTGCGGAACTTGTCAACACGTCCAGCAGTATCAACAATCTTTTGCTTGCCGGTATAGAAAGGATGGCATTGTGAGCAGACATCGATATGAAGCTCTTTGCCCAGAGTTGAACGGGTCTGAAATACATTGCCGCAACTGCAGGTCACGCTGATGTCTTCGTATGCTGGATGAATTTCCGGTTTCATGATTACCTCAAATACTCGTGTTTATTTGTCCTAAATTCAGGACTCAAGGGCGCGCATCATACGGAAAACTACCGATTTCGGCAAGTCCGGTATCCGCTATTTTGTTCTGTTAACGTGCTCTGAATGGGATGATATTGCTGGCTGAAACAGTATCACATACTGCAACCGTCTGTTTTTCAAAAGAAATATTGCCTTGCAATGTATCCAGAAGCCCGCCTTCACCATAAACTGAATCCCACATGAGGCTGGTAATTTTCATACATGCACCCATAGGGGACTTAGAGCGCCTGCGGATACCATCGATTTGCCATTGTAATTGGCGCAGGCGTCTGCGACGGGTTTCTGTTGGGACAGAGCGAATAAAGCTTTCAACAGCCTCTTCACGTTTTTCTTCGAATGCCTCTGGATCAGAGGTGGCAAGTTCAGCCCATTCTGTAAAATCTATATGTAAAGAATCTTTCATAACCTGAAACCCTCTTTAAAAATTTAATGCCGGGGGTGTTCAGGCGCTCCGTGCCTAACATTGATACTCATACCCTACTAGCAATACTTCTTCCTGAATAGTGTCATAAACATCACAAATTTACTGTGATTTAATACGCAACATGTGTGCCACAAATAATTTTTTGTTTAAAAACAATAAATTATATTTTTCAGGATATGCAGAGGTGAAAAAGTGTAAAAATTCCTGACACTTCAAGGTCAGGAATTTTATGGATTTTTACACTTATTGAGGGGTAAGCGTCAGAAAATCAGCGCTTCATGGAGTCAAAAAACTCGGAATTGGTCTTGGTGGTACGCAGTTTCTCATACATGAACTCCATGGCCGCAATTTCATCCATAGGGTGTAGCAATTTGCGCAGGATCCACATTTTCTGTAATTCATCCGGATCGGTGAGTAACTCTTCACGACGTGTACCGGAACGATTGATATTGATAGCAGGGTAAATGCGTTTTTCTGCAATCTTTCTATCCAGATGGATTTCCATGTTACCGGTACCCTTAAATTCTTCATAGATGACTTCGTCCATACGTGAGCCAGTGTCGATAAGAGCGGTCGCAATAATTGTTAGACTGCCACCTTCCTCAATGTTTCGGGCGGCACCAAAGAAACGCTTGGGGCGGTGCAGGGCATTGGCATCGACACCACCAGTCAATACCTTGCCTGAGGATGGAATGACCGTGTTATAGGCACGAGCCAGACGTGTGATGGAGTCGAGCAGGATGACAACATCCTTTTTATGTTCAACCAGGCGCTTGGCCTTTTCGATCACCATTTCTGCGACCTGAACATGGCGACTGGCCGGTTCATCAAAAGTACTGGAAACTACCTCTCCTCGTACCATTCGTTGCATTTCAGTCACTTCTTCCGGACGTTCATCAATCAGCAACACCATGAGGTGACATTCCGGATGCTGGGCAGCAATAGATTGCGCCAGATTCTGGAGTAACATGGTTTTACCCGCTTTGGGTGGTGAGACGATCAGTCCACGTTGTCCCTTGCCTATCGGGGCGCTCAAATCAATAACACGAGCAGTAATGTCTTCGGTACTGCCATTACCGATTTCCATGGTCATGCGCTCATTGGCATGAAGTGGTGTCAGATTCTCAAACAGGATTTTATTTTTGGCGACATCCGGTTTTTCAAAGTTGATCTGATCGACTTTCAGCATCGCAAAATAGCGTTCACTGTCCTTGGGAGGGCGTATTTTCCCGGATACCGTATCACCGGTTCTCAGACCAAAGCGTCTTATTTGGCTGGGTGATACATAGATGTCGTCCAGTCCGGCCAGATAGGAGCTGTCGGCCGATCGCAGGAAGCCGAAGCCGTCCTGCAGGATTTCCAGTACACCGGTACCGAATATATCTTCGCCATTTTTGGCGTGTGCTTTCAGAATCGCGAAGATAATGTCTTGTTTACGTGCCCGAGCCATGTTTTCGATTTTCATCTGCTGGGCCATTTCAACTAGTTCAGAAGCGGTTTTTTCTTTGAGGTCAGTTAGATTCATGCATTTTGATCCGTACAGCAGGTTTCCAGAAGAGTCAGAGTATGAAATTCAGATTGAACTCAGACCCGAAACATCCTGGGTGGCCTGTGTGATTTTAGGTTTATGGAAGGTTGCCGATTAAGGCGAAATTGTTAATTATTCAGTTGTTAATAAAAGCTACGTTTTCTACATTAGCACCTAATTTTCAAAACGTCCAGTCAGAAGTCCTCGGCTTACCCATGAATACATATAATCCTGTTAATAGGGCAATTCGGAATTTCTTAAATATTGCTATCAATAAACGCTGTTAACTGGGATTTTGATAACGCCCCCACTTTCGTGGCTTCAACATTACCGTTTTTAAATAACATCAATGTTGGTATTCCCCTAATGCCATATTTAGGCGGTGTTTCAGGGTTTTCGTCGATATTGAGTTTGGCAACCTTGATCTTGCCATCATATTCCTGTGCAATTTCTTCCAGAATAGGCGCGATCATTTTGCAAGGTCCGCACCAGTCTGCCCAGTAATCTACCAGTACAGAAACATCTGACTTAAGAATTTCTTCATCAAAGGTTGTGTCAGTAACGTATACAACTGCACCGCTCAATGTTATCGCCTCTCTGGTTATTAATGAAATTTGAACCGCTTTGAAATGTTGAAATGGGTATTTCTAATTTCTGGTGCTCATTTGAGCCTAAACTGATTACGATTTCAAGTCCAAAAGATGCGTGGTTTTGTTATGCTACGACACTATGAGTGAAAAACATTTAACGGATACACCGTTCAGCAGTTTCCCCCTGAACCCAAAACTTCTACAAGGTATTGAGAAATCAGGCTTTTCTAACTGTACACCAATTCAGGCGCAGACATTACCTTTGATTATGCAGGGGCAGGATGTGGCTGGTCAGGCACAAACCGGCACGGGTAAAACCGCCGCATTCCTGTTGGGTGTGATGCAAAAACTGGTTTCAACTGAATCCAGTGGTCAACCCAGAGCGCTTATTTTGGCACCAACCCGTGAGCTGGCTGTACAAATACACAAGGATGCATTGGCGTTGGGAGAATTTACGGATCTTAAGTTCGGTGTTGTCTATGGTGGTGCCGGTTATGACACACAACGCAAGATGCTGGAAGAAGGTGTTGATATCCTGATAGGGACACCTGGTCGGCTGATTGATTACCTGAAACAAAAAGTCTATAGCCTGAAATATATTCAGGCAGTAGTGCTTGATGAAGCTGATCGCATGTTTGATCTGGGTTTTATTAAAGACATTCGTTTTATGTTGCGCCGAATGCCCAAACCGGAACAGCGTTTAAGTTTGCTGTTTTCCGCTACGTTGTCACATCGTGTCACCGAGCTTGCCTACGAGCACATGAATAATCCCAAACAGGTCAAGATCGAAAGCGAAACGATGACGGCAGACAAGGTACAGCAATCGGTCTATTTCCCGGCACAGGAAGAAAAGATCCCGTTGTTATTGGGATTGTTGAAACAAATTGATCCAAAACGCACACTGGTGTTTGTTAATACCAAGGCGGTAGCTGATCGGGTTTGGGGATATCTGGAAGGTAATGGAATCAAAACTGCCATTCTTTCCGGTGATGTACCACAGAACAAACGTTTGCGTTTATTAAGTGAGTTTCAATCGGGTGAACTACCGGTACTGGTAGCAACCGATGTTGCTGCACGTGGATTGCATATACCGGATGTAAGCCATGTCTTTAATTATGATTTACCGCAAGACTCGGAAGATTATGTACATCGTATTGGTCGTACTGCGCGTGCCGGTGCTACCGGTGATGCAATCAGTTTTGCATGTGAGGAATATGCATTTTCATTGCATGAAATTGAGGAATATATCGGGCACAAGATTCCGGTAGAGTCAATTAACACGGATATTCTGGTTGACCCCAAGCCACGGGTGAAATCAGAACGCAAGCGTCCACCAATGAGAAAAGGTGGTCAACAAAACCGTGGTGGAAAAAGATCAGGCAGGAAACCGGCACGTAGCCACAACTAGATAATAAACAGATCCTTGAAGTTTTTGACGGCATCAAACTCTTCAACATCTTTTGGGGGTTGTTGTGTATCCGGTTTATGCACAGCCAGCAAGTGTTTAATACCATAAGTACGTGCTGAACGCAGGACCGGCAGACTATCATCAATCAATAAAGTTGATGTGTTTTCAAACGGGACATCAATCTTTAATTTATCCCAGAAGTCCGGTTGTTCTTTCGGTAGCCCATAGTCATGTGCACAGATCACCTTGTCGAAGTGTCCGGCAAGTTGCGTCTTTTCCATTTTGAGGGAAAGGCTTTTCATATGTGCGTTGGTAACAAGTGCCAGTTGTTTACCGGCACCGCGAATGGATTCCAGAAACTCGGGCACATGAGGATGAATATCAATTAGATGATTGATTTCTTCTTTAAGCAGGGCAATGTCCAGTCCCAGTTCCTGTGACCAGTAATCAATACAATACCAGTCCATGGTTCCTTCGACCGATTTAAATTTGGGAAACAGGGCTTCCTTGGCAGACGCCTTGTCCAGCCCATGTTTTTCGGCATAACGTTGAGGCACATGTTCACGCCAGAAATGATTATCAAAGTTCAAATCCAGCAAGGTACCATCCATATCCAGCAGAACGGTTTCTATTCTTTGCCAATC
>Ga0224506_10001387_pt1 | contig 17435 bp, 24 predicted proteins | sample SF_Jan12_sed_USG_2_FD_169108 | JGI IMG/M metagenome (GOLD analysis project Ga0224506, IMG submission 169108) | Sediment microbial communities from San Francisco Bay, California, United States - SF_Jan12_sed_USGS_8_1 | ecosystem: Environmental > Aquatic > Marine > Sediment | place: USA... | reverse complement strand
AGGAAGAAAACATTCTGGCAGAATTCGGGACGAATCTTGGTTTGACCTTTCAAATTGTTGACGATCTTCTGGACTACACAGGTGACGAACGCACAATGGGGAAACCTGTCCTCTCCGACCTTCGCGAGGGCCGCATAACTCTTCCTCTGATCTATACCCTTAACAACGATGGCAAAGAAAACCGCAAGCGAGTCATGAACCTGCTGAAGGAAAAAGAGTTGAACGAGACCTCACTCGATGAGATCCTTGACATCGTCAGATCCAATGGAGCCCTCGATTACACCCAGAGGAAAGCCCAGGAATATTCAGTATATTCCAAGATGTTGATCCAAAAGATGCCTCCTTCCATTTATCGGGACGGTTTATCTTTATTCCCTGATTACATCCTTTACAGGAATAAGTAACGGGATATCCTCCATGCATTTTTTATTCAGTGGCCATGCATAGAAAATGACAGAAATCGAAGTCAAAATTGAGATCAAGGACATCGATAAACTCAAAGATAAAATCACCTCCCTTGGTGCCAAGCTGGTTAAAAGCCGCTATTTGGAGGAAAACACACTTTACGATTTCCCCTCACGATTTCTCTATGGCCAACGCCAGGCGTTAAGACTCCGCTTGGAAAATAAAAAAACGTTTTTAACCTTCAAAGGGCCTCCTCAAAAATCGAGAAAATTTAAAATCCGCAAAGAATATGAAACAGAACTCAAAAGCGTGAAAAACATCAAACAAATCCTGAAAGAACTGGGATTGGTCCCCACTTTTGGTTACAAAAAGCACAGGTCGGTCTATAGAAAAAACCGCTTAAAAATCTGTTTGGATGAAACCTCGATCGGTAACTTCATCGAACTCGAAGGAGAGAGAAACGAGATTGTCAAATTCGCAAGCGCATTGGGATTCTCAAAAAAGGAATTCATCAAACTGGACTATATCCAGATGATGATGCAAAGAGGAATAAAGAATTAGACAATCTATTTTTTCTTGGACTTCTTTGACTTCTTCTTGGGCTCATCTTTTTCCTTCTTTTTAGCTGCCTTTTTCCTTTCTGTTTTTTCCTGTTCTTTGCGTCCCTCTTCTTCCGTTTCCATGTCTGTCTCCACTTCAGCTCCTATCTCCTCTCCGATAAACATGCCTTCCTCTACTACTGGAAATTCCTCTGTGAGAGACTTAACAATTTTATAATCAACTAGGCCTTGTCTAATTTCTTCCTGGGCAATACGAATGAGATTTTTAGACCTTGATTTGACCAGAGGTTTTGCTCCCCTAAGGAGCTGTTTCGCTCTCAGTGAGGCCAATATGACAAATCTGAATTTGCTGTCGACATCACCGTAATTCTTCAACTAAGATGTTCTCCTGAGTTCAATATTCTTTGTATAAACTTGTAAAATATCAGAATTTGCAAAGTAATTCAATATTTATATTTTTTGCATCTTTTCATTCGTCTTTCTTCTGTGCTAAAATGGGAGTTTCTAAAATTCACAAGGTCAAGATACCATTTGTTGCGTCCTGTGTAAGATGTCTCAGACTAATTCAGAAGCAAAGATTCCTCTTCTCTCCCTACATGAGGGTAGAAACCAGACCATATGGGCCGTAGGAGGAGGAAAGGGAGGCACAGGAAAAAGCTTCATTTCCGCAAGCCTGGCCATTCAACTGGCAAGTCTGGGAAACGATGTGACATTGATCGATGCGGATCTAGGAGGGCCCAACCTCCACACCTTCCTGGGCATGAAAGAGACAAACCTTGACCTGGGGGATTTTATAACAAATAAAGTCCCTAGCCTCAAAGATACGGCCATCCTTACTCCCTTTGATGGCCTCAAATTGATCAAAGGAACCGAGAACCTCCTCTTTATGGCCAACCTCAATTATTATAAAAAACTGAAGCTGATCAGGCATATCAAGACATTTGACGCCAAACGAGTTATCGTTGACATAGGAACCGGAGCTTCTTATAACTGTGTCGATTTCTTCCTTCTTTCCAATCCAGGGATTCTCGTTGTGAATCCAGAACCAACCTCCATTGAGAACGCCTATTACTTTCTGAAATCGTGCATCATCAGGATCCTCAAACTTTACACGGATTTCTACGATATTCAAGACCTGGTAAGCAAAATATCTTCTCATATAAAGGACAATTCGAAGTCCATTTACAGCTTTTTGAATGAAATTATATCTCACGATAGACATTATGCCCACATCTTATACAAGGCTCTCAAAAAATTTCGTCCCTGCCTTCTAATCAATAAAGCAAGAAATGAGCGGGATTTTCTCTTAGGTCAATCCATCGTCGACGTGGTTAGAAAATATCTCATTGTGGACCTTAAATTCTTAGGAGCCATACCCTATGATGAGAGAGTTCACTTCAGCCTAAGAAACATGACTCCATATTTGAGTGCTTATCCAGATTCCGAAGTGTCTCTCTCCTTTAGATCCATCGTGGAAAAGCTGGCCTACGGACAAAACTAATCCTCTGACAGGTTGTTGATATCATGAAGATAAAAAATGTCAAGGAAATGGATTATTATGAGCTTCTGAATATCAGCAGCACGGCATCTCCGCAGGAAATTGAAAGAGCTTATCACCTCTGTAAGGCGACCTACCAAGCCGGATCAATCGCTCATTACAGCCTCATATCCGAGAAAGAAAGAAAGACCGTACTGGATCGAATAGAAAAAGCATACAACACGTTGAGTGATTCAAAAAAAAGAAGATTGTATGATCTTCAGATGTTCAAGAGCAAAGAGGACATCAAAGAGAAAGCCTTTTTTCGCAAATCCATGGAGAAACTGGTTATCGAAGACACTGCAGACAAGGTGGGTATCTGGAGAAAGTTAAAATATATGCTTTTCTCCCCCAAAAAATGATAATCTTTCAATTCTCAATGACTATGTCATCCTCGGTATCGAAGGTCTTGTCCTTTCCTGCCGAAATGAGACGAAACCCAGAGTCTGAAACTCTCACGTATTTTATCGGATTCCCCCATGCATCCGATTCGAGATAGACCGAACGGCTAAAGGTTTGAACCTCCCTCAGGTTGTTGGGCGTCCTCCCATTCTGAGCGATAAAAAAATCGATCGCTCTCTCAAGAGAGCTCAAGTTTGTCCGGGTGGTTTTCTCTCTGACCTCGCTGAAGGCGTCAACCTGCTCCTTTAACTGAGACTTGCCGCCTCGTTTAGCCACAAAGAGAAAGAACACAACAATCATAACCAAAAGAAAGATGACCAGAAATCCCTTTATTTTCATGATACTGCTCCTTCACATTTCTCATTTCTTAAGATTATTTTCTTGAGACATCCCTAATTTTTCGGTTAACTTCGTTGAATTCAAAGAGGCGATGGAGATAATCCTCTGCTCCAAGTTGGACAGCGATCTCTTTGAGTTCCTCGGGCGATAATTGAGACGCCATGAGGATGATGGGGATGGATTTGGTGCTGCCTGATTTTTTCAAGATCTCAAAGATAACGACACCCCAATCTTCGAGCCATCCTATATCCAGAAGAATCACATCAGGCTTTATCTTTTTGACATGATTCAAATTGACCATGCGGGATGGAGCAGATATCAACTCGTAGCCATATCCCTTCAAATATGTGGCCATCAAAGTCACAAGGGCAGGATCATCATTTATAATGAGGATTTTCTGCTTTGCTTTTTTGCGCCCTGTGTATTGTTCTATACGAGTCAGAAGCTCCTTGAAGTCATAGGGTTTTTTTATGAAGACACAGATCCCATCTTGGTAGCAGGCCTGCTCAAATTCAGATGAGCACATCGCTGTCACGGCAAAAATGGGGATATCTTTGGTTTCTGGGTCATTTTTCAATCTTATGGTGGCCTCTAGTCCATGCATTCCGGGCAACACCATATCCATCAGGATCAAATCAGGCTTATGCAGACGGGCAAGCTGGATTCCCTCTTCTCCGTTAAGGGCCACAATCACTTGATATTTTTTCTCCTTCAGCCTGTTTTTGACTATCGCAACGGAGACAGGGTCATCCTCCACTAATAATATTATTGCCATTTTTTTGTCTGATTTGTCTTTTTGCACTTCTCCCTTATTCATTCCAACTTTAGAATATGCGATGGAACCTTCAGAACGTCAATCGCCCTTTAGGATGAACCAAGGGGTGATTTTAATCTTTCTTTCCAGCTCGACTGTTTGGTAAGATTCTGGGAAAGCTTCACGAAAATCTTTAATGGTAGCATCACACTGTCATGAGGCGAGAGTCCAACAACTTTGTTTCAAAACTCTCTAGACTATCAGACAGCTTTTTTAACTGAGCCTCGCTATCGGCTTTGAGATTGGCCTTAGCCACACGACCAAGCTCTTCGAGAATGGTCCCAATCTTCGAGATATCAGATGAGAGCGTTTCAATTTCTTCTGAAGACCTATAATTCTTTTTTGCTTCCTTGACCTTCTCTGACAAAGAATCATAGTGCTTCTTTAAGTTGGGAAGATTCTTTCTTGTTAAACAAATCTCATAGAGATCATCGCCCTCTTTTGCTTTGGCAAGCCTGTCAAAAGCGTCCTTCACTTCCTCCTTCATATCTTTTATATCTCCCTGCAGGGATTTTTTGAGATCCTCTATACCAGATTGAACGATAAAGTTTTCTGCCTCTAACAGTCTCTGTTCCAATGTATCTAAAGCAAGAGACAATTTGTTGAGCTGATCTTGGGATGCAGATTTAAGATTTGACTTTGACACACGGTCCAACTCATTCATGATTGTTTCCATTTTTGAATGATCAGAGGAAAGATTCTGTGTCACTGGGGAAGACCTGCAGTTCTCTTGAATATTCTTGATGCATTCCGATAGGGATTTAAATTGACGCTTCAGATTTGGCACACTCTTACTAGTCACTGTATAGGTTGAAAGGTCATCGCCTTCTTTAGCCTTGGCGAGCTTTGACTGGGCCTGCTGTATTTCCGCCCTCATATCTTCTGAATATTCGAGAGCACTGTTGACATCCATTTCTTGACCTGTGAGGCAATCCTTTCCGGATGCTTCATAGAAAAGAAACAGATTCCATACAACAAGCAAGACAAGAAAAAATAAGATATGTCTTCTCAACTTCATACTCCGTAAAATATTTCTCTTGATTTATCAACTCCCTTGCTTTTCTCTCTAATTAAAATCCACATAAAGTATTTCTAATTTATTATCCGGCCAATGGAATTCGATTTCGACTTCGGCCTCCTTATTATCAACGATGCCTTTCAGACCCAAACTTAGCGTTTTTGCTGGTGCTGGAATCGGACCTATGGAGGGAAATTGTGAAAGGAGTTTGAGAACTTTCTCCCTTTCCTCTGGCGGGGCACTCGGATGGAGGCCACAATCAGCAGGATGGGCGCCGGTTTCTTTTACACCATCCCAGCTCTCTTCCTTTACAGCTGAGATGAGCTTTGTTATCAGCTCATTCAATCCCGTATCTAAAGTCTTCTTGCCTTCAGAGGATGCTGGTGATATTTCACTAGCGTACTCTTTCTTTTTCTCTTCATCGAGGCTTTCTCCCCCACGGGGTTCGAGATCTTGAATGATCCAATTATCACCTGTAAAAACGAACTCTCCATGCATCTCGATCAAATAATCTCCTTCAATGTATTCATATTCCAGTGCTACCTCAGTAACCCAGTCCGGAATTTCTCCAATTTTTGGAAATAAACGGATCATCTCAAGGTAAGGAGCAAGCTGTTCCTTGGCTTCAGGATTATCAAGTTGCTTTTTGAATTCGGATTCATCTTTTTGAGAGTATTCCTTCCCCATAAGATTAGCTAGGGTCCGGTAATCCAGGGTCTCAAAAGCCTTGACGTATGCAAGGACCATTTTTTGACAATCCAATTTTGGACGGGATTGTCCCTCCAAAAGAATAGGATGAATTAAACTTGCCAAGATCACTGACAAAACCGTGATGAAGACGCCAATCTTTTTCTTCATTCTTGCCTCTCCTCAAATTAAAATATTTCTGTTTCTATAAGTAAGAGTGTTTTTTGTTGATTTTTCTCTCACATGTTTAATATTTTTTCAAACGATCAGATGACCTCAATATTCTCCGGAAAGGCTTAAAGTTTTCAACTGATGCTTATGTTCTGCGACTAAAAAGTGTGAGCAAATGTATCCTGAAATAATTATTTTTATCGTTCCACTTCTCGTCGGTACTGTTCTAACATTTTTAAAGATAGAAGCTCTTCATGAATTCACCGAAAATATTCATATATGGCTTAACAGACACCTTAGAAACATTCACTCTGGAAAAAGCAAAACCTCAAAAATCGAAAGAGTCACTACAGCTCCTCTGTATTCCTTATTCATTACCATAAATGATTTGACCAGTAATATCAGCAACATTGGAGTTAAATCCGGGATAAGGATCGCTGCCTATCTTTATCTCATCGGATTTCTCATTTTTATTTTTATGACACTTGGACATTTCCTTTTTCTGTTAGCTCTCATAACCATCGGCATATTATCAGCATTGCTCGTAGTAAGATATATCTCGAGAGGGCGCAAAGAAGTTTCATCTAAAGGAATCTCCGGGAAACATTTTGAAGGCCAGTCCATAACATTTGTCGAGAGTATATGGCCTCTGTTCAGAACCCGGGTGACGAAAGAGAAAGTGGAAGAACTCTTCGATGTCGAAAAAATCGAAGTAGACTATGAGGGAGACATATTTGCATTTGATCTAAATAGTCAAAACGCTGTAAGGATAAAGATTGGATGTGTGGATAAAAACGGCGGAATCTATGACATAAGAAAAGAGACGCCAGAGAAGATTGGCAGCATTGATACTCTAGGTCGTGTCATCGATGAGAGACGTTTGCGCAGAGATGACCTTTTCCACTAAGATCAATCCCGTTCATTCGTAAAACTCTTGCACAGTCTCTTCAAGGAGGCGGTTAAATGTGTCGGGATCTTCTATCATATTGAAATGGCCTACCCCAGTCATTATTTTCGCTTTATAAGAGGGAACATAACGCTTATTCCCTTCTCTATTCGTGGGATACTTATCCGAGTTGATGCATGTGATGGGGACTTTCACTTCTTGGACTGCCTCCAGATAAGTATGCTTCATATAGTCAATCATTTCCTCAAAAGAGCCTAGGCCAACTTCAGGAGGCGCTGCAGACATATCTTCCACAATTTTTTCGATGAGAGCAGGATCTGCATTTTCGGTGAACATTGTTCGAACAAAGTGTCTGGTCATTTCAACAAAATTGGAACGGAAAGGCGTAAAAAAAGCATCAATTTCTTCTTGAGAAATTTGCTGTGTGAAATCGTTAAGCGTATCGACACCAACCAGCCCTATGATGCGTTCGGGTAAACGTCGTGCCGCTTCAAGAATGACATATCCACCCATAGAGTGTCCAACAAGGATGACCTCCTGAAGTTTGAGTTTATTCACAACGGCAACGACATCCTCTCCGTAGGCTTCCATTGTCCAAGCCTTTCGTTCAAGTCCAGAATCGCCATGACCAGCGAGATCAATCGCCACCACTTTGTATTGCTGGGTGAAGTGCGACAACTGTTCATCCCAATAACTTCGGTCACAACACCAGCCATGGATAAAGATGAGAGCTGGTTTGCCTTTCCCCTGAACTTGATAGTGAATCGATACCCCGTCAGCCGAAAGAGCACTATCAACGGTAGTGGTGTGTTTATTATCTTGTTTTGCACATCCGACAATCAAAAGAAGAACAGACATGCTTAAAAGCAGGGCCTTGAAGAGATACTTCATTTTTCCTTCTCCATTCACGTGTTGCCCAAGATGTGGCTCTCTGACTTATATCATGACAAAATTTTTGATGTCAATCCAAACAAAATTTTCTCCTATAATCGGTCAATGGGAAAAATGAATATAACTTTTTTTTATCTCATACGGGGGTGATTTGTAGAAAGGAGCTTTCATTTCAAGCCATGGCTTGTTTAATCGACAGAAAAAATCTATAAATAAAAGGAGTTATTTAATAGGAAGGAGGACATTATGCCACTTGTGGAGATCCATCTGTTGGAAGGCCGCACGAATAAACAAAAGCGCGCAGTGTTGGATGCGGTGACCGAAGCCATTCGCGATTCGCTGGGTGTTCCCCTGACATCCATCCGAGTCTGGATTCAGGAATTCTCACCTCACGAGTTTATGGTTGCAGGAGAGCTGTATGCGGATAAGAAAAAGCGATAAATGAGGACACAATCGTGATTGGCATATTTTTTGCACATCAGGAAAGGAGAAGGATTTTGTAATATAGGGAGGACTGAACGATGAAAAGACTCAACATTATATTTATTATCCTTTTCCCCCTGTTGTTGTACTCCCAGGGATTAGATAATTCTATCAATGTCCACTTTTATCCACACTCTCTCTCGCCTCTGGACAGTCTCCTCGATGGTCCGAATGGAAAAAAATTAGACATTTCGGAGGATACATTTCTAATATGGATCGATTTCTTTCCAGATATGTTCTTCGCCCATGAAACAGTCTACATTTTAATCTCCCAGAAGAATATTCGGACTGTGTGGGGAAACTGGTGGCCGGTCCTCAACGGAAAGATGATTCTCCATAACGAACACAGCAGATATGCCCTTATCAGTCCTTTTGAACTGCCTCCTATTTCAGCGGATGGATACATCGACGAAAAGATATCTATCCATGTCTACCCCCACGAGCTCAACTATCGAGACCAGCTTACCGACGGCCCTCTGGAGAAGTTGTTCAAAATTGAGGACAACTGTGTCCTCATCTGGGTCGATCTCTTACCCGGCGCCTTCTTTGCCCATCCTACAGCTTACATCCTGATATCCAGAGAAAACATTCGAGTAGAAGATGGAAACTGGTGGCCAACGCTGAACGGCAATGCGATTCTCTACGGCCAAAAGAATAAAACCGGAATCCTCTCCCCTTTTAAAGTATCATACACTGCTGGTTCTTTAGAAAAGATCAATAAGAGGAAGCTGAAATAATTGCTAAGCAAATGGATGGATTATTTGTTATAAGCGTGGGTCAATATTTCCTGGACCGCCGCACTCCGGCGTGTAACAAGTAACATTGAGGAAATCGCATTTCTCCTTACATTGGGGGCATTTCTCCGGTGGCATGGCTGCGGTGATGAGAAATCCGCACTCACTGCATTTCCAGTAAGTAAGACCACATTCCGGGCAGATATCGCCGGTGAATTTGCCAGTAGAGGTAAAACCACAGTGGTCGCATTCATATTTCTCTTGTTTTTTTTCCATTCTCTTCACCTCTAATCGTTTAACATGGAAATCAAGGGACACGTTACCAGAAATCCGGGACATGTACCGATTTTTTTTAAATCGGTAACGTGTCCCATAGATTTCCAAGCATTTTCAACACTTTAAAATCTTGAAACAAATTATCAAACACATATTGACTTGTCAATCACCAGCCATATACGCTTTTCCCTTTTGATCTCCCATGAGGGTAGGTCATCCGACCAGGGAGGAATGAACACCATTAAAGTTGACATGGATTGACAAGTCAGATTTAATTACTACAATTCAAGGAATCATCTCATTGAGAAAAAAGGAGAGATTTAAAATGAAATCACGGAGCGTTTTTTTACACCTACTCATTCCTTTTTTGATGCTTCAGCCAGCCCAGGCGGATGAGTTGGAGACGATAATGAAATCCATCAAAGCAGCAGCCATCTTCGAGCTCAACACGTACCTTTCGGCACCTGAGATGAGGGGCAGGCTTTCCGGTACCGAGGAGTACAACAGAGCAGCACAATGGGCTAAAGCAAAATTCAAAGAATGGGGCTTGGCGCCAGTCTATGATGACTTCCTTCAGCCTTTCGAGCTAAGTTACAACGAGACACACGACAGTGCCTTTTCTCTGATACTTCCTGCCAAAGAAAAGGAGGGCAAGCCTGAAACTCTTGAAATGGAGATGTACAAGGATTATTGCCCTACGCTCTACAGCGGCTTTGGTGAGGTGGAGGAAGAGGTCGTATTTGCAGGATTTGGCATCACTGCTGCGGAGCTCGATTGGGACGACTATAAGGATGTAGATGTCAAGGGGAAAGTGGTTGCCATTCTTGATGGGATGCCGCAGGTTGAAGGCAAGGATTTTTCGAAGTACTATCCCCGTCCATACAAGCTTCAGAATGCAAAGGAACACGAAGCTGGAGGTTTAATAATCATTAATAGAGCTGTTATATCAGGATATGGAACTTACCAGGAAGGATTACCGATGGTTATGGTGGGTGATAAAGTGGCCAAAGCTCTCCTTGAGCACAAAGGTTTTGATATTCAGACCATGAAGGCCCTGCTTCGTGATGGAAATCCGCTGTCTGTTGCAACCGGTGTGAGAGCAAAGATCAATGTCACAGGCGTTCATCACGCGAATGCCACAACGTCCAATATGGTAGGAATGATCGAAGGTTCTGATCCGACTCTAAAGGAAGAATACATCGTCTTCGGCGCCCACTTGGATGGTGTTGGACCGTGGCCGCGACTTCATCCAGGTGCCAGTGATAATGCGAGTGGCTCTGCTGTGGTGATGAAACTGGCCCATGCATTTTCTCAACTGAAGAAGCGGCCAAAAAGGTCGATCGTCTTTGCCCTTTTTGGTGGAGAGGAACTAGGTCTTCTGGGAAGCAGGCACATGGTGGCCAACCTGCCTGATTTTCCCTCCAAACCAGTCCATATGCTCAACCACGATATGAATGGTGTCGGTAGAGGGCTGCGTATCGCAGGAGGCAAAACCTATCCAGATTTCTATGCATTCATAACCAAAGTCAATGAAAAATATTCCATTAACGACAGTGTCAGTGCTGGCGAGATTAGCCAGAGATTTGGAAACAGTGATTATGCCCCGTTTGTGGAAAACGGAATTCCGGCTTATTCAACCTGGGTAACAGGAGGTGGAGGTTATGGCACTCACACAGAGGGGGACTCGATCTACGTCATCACGCCCAAGATAATGGAAGATATCGTGCGGCTCTATTTCATGGCCGGCTATTTGTATGCAAATAAATAAGATTGGTTGGACTTTCCTGGATAGCTTTAAAAGAAATTGGAATAACCAAGATTGCAATAGAATATGAAGTTTTAAAAATTGACCTCCACTCCATATTGAGTAAAAATATACTCAATTCTGAATAAGGAGAGCTTAGGATGCGCTGGTTTCTTAGTATCTACCTCCAAGACAGGGAAGGGGTGACGTACAAGAGAATAGGGGAGTATGATTCTCTTACGAAAGCCGAGATAGAGAGAGATAGGTTGTTAAGAGAAGGATACCATGACAGAGGAAAAAATGAACATCACTTTTATCCATCCCACTCTATAGTAAAAACCACAATAGGGCGGAGAGATATTTAAGACTGAATACAAAATCTTTTTTACGATATAATCAATAAACACCTCGAAGGCGTGATGATCAAAGCTAAATTTAAACATGTGTTGCTTCTGAATGTTCTTTTTTGCTTCATTACCGGGGGAGCTGGAGAAAAACAAAATATTGAACAAGCAACATTAAGAGAGGCATTGAAAAAAATTGGGGAATATTGCACAAGATTGAAAAATGGTGCTTATCATTTTGTTTGCCTTGAGGAAATATCAGAAAAAATCGATTATTCGCAGGACATTCAAGATGAGTATATTATAGAAAAAAATGAATATCTCTATGATTACCAGTTAATCAAAAAGAATGGACTGACAAAAGAAAGCAGAATATTGCTGGAAAAGAATGGGATAAAAAAACATGAAAACGATGCTCAATTGGAAACCAGTGTCTTTCGTCACAAGAATGTTCTTATGAGGACTGTTGAACTGTTCAGCGGATTTGGTGAGGATTTCAACGATTTTAGAATAATCAAAGAAGAAACACTCCATGGAGATGAAGCCATTGTGATAGAAGCTGTTCCCAAGGCCTCATATGGGCGGATGCTCCCTTCAGGGCTTCAACCCACATACCTCCATGGAAAAATATGGGTTAAAAAGAATGATTTCAGTATTATAAAAATTGAATGGAATCCAAAGGTCATAAAAGATTTTAAGAATATAGAGGATCTTTCCAAGAAGTATGGAGCCGAGCCTTGCATAACTATAATTTCAGAATATAAATACGAAAAGAAAGGAATCAGATTTCCGAGTAGATTATTCGTTGAAGAGGCCTATACCGATCGGAATGGAAAAAAGTTTATCAGGTCTGAAACAGATGTTATCTACAAAGATTACAAATTTTTCATAGTAGAAACAGAGATTAAGTATTAGCCTTCTTTTTATACGGTGTTCCTTCCACTTTGGCTTTGGTTTTGTCTTGTAGATTTCAATATTTGCTCACTTAAACCCCGCCTGGCATCCTCGACCTCAGGAATAAAAGAAACTGCAGCGTATAATTCAATTTACACCTTTTAGGGTTAAAAATGAGGTCAAAAAATCATCTTCAAAATCACCTGTATAGGCGATTGCGTTTATAATCACTCTCAGCTAATGTTTAATCTAATACAGAACGAATAGGCTCAAGAGAGGGCCTCATCCCCTCCTGGGAGGGCGCTTTCTCTTAGCTGATTTTCTCATAAAAGTACTAAAAGAATAAAAGTCTTAGGGGGCAAAAATGGAAAGGGAATCTCACAACAATCTCAATAAAGCAGAAATGCGAAAGTATCCTCGCAGATCTTTTGTAACAGGTGTAAGTTATAGGGTGGTCGTGGATTATAAAACAATGATACCCTCAAAGGATGATGGCTTAACTCAGAATATCAGTGATGGTGGATTATGTCTTATATTAAATCGAGAGCTTCCTCCTGGTGCAATTCTCGAGTTGACGTTTGATCTGCCCAAAGAGGATTCTGAACCTATAACGACACGTGTAAAAGTCATTTGGCAGAAGAAGATAGAAAAGGGTTTTCTTACTGGAGTGAAGTTTCGTTCAGAATAAGTAAAACAAAAAAATTTATTATTTTTCTGGTCTCTCGGAGATTTTTTCCATCGGTTGACCACAGCAGACGAGTTCGCCGCCGCCGACTTTTACCACCTTGACTTCATTTCCACAGACATTACAGCGGTAATGTTCGCCTTCGTTTTGAACGCCCATGATATCCTTCTTGAATCGTATTTTTTTGTCAACTACTTTTTCTCTTTTGTTAACCCCTAGGGGACAACAGGTCTTTTGCTAACAACAGCCCCCACTTCTATTCAGGCTTTTGATTAATCTCACCTAGCAAGGTATTTAACGAGTGCAAAATCGGCTGGATTTCCTCTATAGGGAATTAATCCGGCATTGATTTCAACATAGATATTGTTTCCATCCTTGTGCTTGAGTGTAGTCTTATATATTGGCGGGATATCCTCTCCTGCCATGCGTCCCAAATAATATTTCACTAACTTGGGGAGTTCGTCAAGATGGACATAATGCACCATCAGAGTATCAATAATCTCCTCTGGGGCATAACCTAAAAGCTCAGCAAGATTTGAAGTTATTAATCTTATTTTAGCGTCTTGGATTATGCAGGCATTCTTTTTTGTTCGCTCAAGCAGATAGAAACATTTCTCCTCAGTTTCCAGCCAGGTTATGGACCTCGTTCGCCTATGTTCAATATCTAGTTTCTCAAATTCTGATATTTGTCGGTGTAAATACATTAATTTTTTTTGAAATTGGAATTTTGATATGTTTTCGTTTTGCATTCTACACACTCCTGCTTCTACTAATTCGGAAACATAATATTTAGAGCATATTCAACAATGCTTATATTCTACAAGATGGTAAAGGAATGTCAACTAAGCCTTGGGAAATTGGGATTATCAAGAAGTTGTTAGGAATGTATTAAATTTACTACTCCACTAGCCTCAATTATCAGACTTGCCTCTACTTTTAAGGTCATAATTTCGAGCTATTTATTTAGTTTTTTGTTAAGAACATCAAAAAAACCATTCCGCATATCTTTTTTTGTATTTTCCATAAGTGTTTAGTTTCAAAGGTTTTGGTGATGCACATCAGAAAATGGGAGGGGAAACATATGGAACTACTCGGTAAGGAAGCCTATGAATTAGGCCTAAAAGTCTTACCTTTGCTCAGGAAATTCGACGTTAAAACCGGTATGCCCCGTCCAGATCTGCTGGATATACCCAAAGAAAAGTAGAATAAAACTAGCTCTCCAAGAAAGGGGTGTCAAGGAAATAAAATAATTTAGCTTGCTATATATTGACATATAAGGTATATTAATTGGTCAAACATCTGGCAAGAACAAGTCATGGCAAATTGTTTTTCCCACCCGAACAATAATTTCCTCTGACGTTCATCCCCTCATGTTTTAATCCAACAAAAAGGCATATAAATGGAATTTAACGAATTTAAACTCGAGCCGCGTCTACTGCAAGGAATCGCAAACCGAGGCTATAAAAAAATGACGGCCGTACAAGAACAAACCCTGGCAAAAACACTACAGGGTATGGACGTTGCCGTTCAATCCCAAACCGGAACTGGCAAAACTGCCGCATTCTTGATCACGCTGTTTGAGCGCATGCTCTATGATAGGGCGTCCAAAAGAAAAAAGGCGTTGGTCATTGTACCGACCCGCGAATTGGCCGTTCAGATTGAAAAAGAAGCCCGACTCTTGAACCGCCATCTAGGCTTCGCCATCGGCAGCTTTTACGGCGGCGTGGGCTACAACGGCCAACTGGCTTTACTGAAAAGAGGCTTGGACATAATCATCGGCACGCCAGGAAGGTTGCTGGATTTAAGCCAAAAAGGCCATTTAAAGCTGAAAAGTATCGGAATCCTGGTTATCGACGAAGCTGATCGCCTGTTCGACATGGGTTTTCTCCCAGATATCAAAAAAATTCTACAGAGAATGCCTCCACGCTATGCCCGGCAGAACATGCTTTTTAGCGCGACATTAAGCCGTGTCTCCAGAACAATCGCAGCCGAACACATGAACCGGCCGGTGTTCATAGAAGTCACTCCAGAACAACTGACCGTGGATACGATCTCACAAGAACTCTACCATGTGAAAAGTCACATCAAGATGAATCTCATGTTAGGCATTCTCAAGACTCAAGCTCCTCAGAACGCTTTGATTTTCACGAACATGCGGCATTCCGCTTTCCGCCTAGCCAAGAAGCTGCAACAAAACGGGTTCCGCAGCCGACACCTGACTGGAGACCTCCCCCAAAGCCAAAGATTGAAGATCATTGACGATTTCATGGCTGGAAAGTTTGCTTTTCTAGTCGCAACAGATGTTGCCGCCCGCGGGCTCCATATTGACGACCTCGAAATGGTCATCAACTATGATATCCCCCAGGATTGTGAAAATTATGTTCATCGGATCGGACGGACGGCCCGAGCCGGGAATTCTGGCAAGGCGATATCTCTAGCCAGTGAAGGCACGGCAGACCACCTGGAGGCTATCGAATCTTTTATCAGCATGAAGATACCCGTTCAAACGGCAGACGATGATCTTTATGCCACGGACATGAGTTTAGGATTCAGATCTAAGAATACGCAGAGGAAAAAAAATCACGGCAGATCAAGACTGTATGCGGTTTGAAAAATTTTTAAACTGCGTAACGAAGAATCATGAATTAACATTATCTGATAGAAAAAATGAAAATATAAGGAGAAAAAAATGCAAGGAAGCAAGCTTTATGTTGGAAATTTCAGTTATTCTGTATCTGAAGAAGATCTTAAAGAATTGTTTTCCAATCATGGTGAGGTCAAAGAAGTCAAAGTGATTGAAGGCAGAGGTTTTGGATTTGTTGAAATGTCAAGTCCATCTGAGGCGGAAAAAGCAAAAGAAGCATTAAACGGTTCTAGTCACAAAGGCCGCACTCTAAGAGTCGATGAAGCTCGCCCTCCAAAGGAGCGAACATTTGAAAGCGGCGGAAGTCGGGACTATCGCAGGTATTGATATATAAGTCTATTTGAGCTTTTTCCTGGCACCCTCCAGCTCGGGGAGACCAGTATTAGCTAGAGCCAGGAAGAGGGGGGTTTCTATTGTTTTTTTGACTTCAATACCCTCAATTGAGGGCAGTTGTGTGGCACACTTACCACAATAAACAGTATCGTCGGGACTCTCATGATGCAGCTTTGTCTTTAAACACAGCCGTCTTAAAGCCTTTCCACATCAATTCATTCTGTTTTTTAAGAGCTTCAAGTGCGGCATAGCCCTTCTTGGTCAGCCTGTAATACTTGATGGGCTTGCCACCTGATGAGGCATCGGGTTTTTTCACGATTGTTTTCTTTGAGAAACTCTTATAATATTGTCCAGCTGGGAGGATAATATGCTCAATAAAAAATATCAGGTTCTTCTTAGTAATTGGATGGAAGATTATCTTAAATTCATTTGTGAAAGATTTGATCTGAATTTCTCTTCAGTTATTAGAGTGTATATGTGTCTTGGAATTTTATTTGCTCTTTCTAATACACAGCTTGATTACAAAATAGATTTACCAAAAGATGAACTTTTAAAGCTGTCAAAAAAGGTGAGCAAGGATGAATTACTAGAGGAAGAAATCCATCAATTATTATCAAAAATTGTTTTTGAAACCAGAAAAGCTGTTGAATACAGATTGTCTAAAGAAAAAAAATAGAAAAATATTAGAGGAAGCAAAAAGTCAAATATTCCAAATAAAAAAGCTATAGAAAAGTCTAATACTTTAAACAGAGAATTGCGAAGACAGACTCTTCCCCTATTGGGATTATTTTAATGTAAAAGGAGGTTAAGGATGAAAAAGCTACTTATGGTTTCCCCTTTTGTCATTCTGCTTTGTTTTACTTTTGGATGCCAAGACAAGGAAGCAATGGCAGAGCTTAAAGAGTTCAGAGCTCAGGCAGAGGTTGAGGAGCAGAATAAGGAATTGATACGTAATCTTTTTAAAGAATGGAACAATAGAAACATTGACATTTTGAATGAGCTGTATGCTCCGAATGCTAAATTTTATCATCCATCAGCAGGTACCACACCGATCTCTTTTGAAAAAGCAATAGAGATGATAAAAATGAATTGGCAAGCTTTCCCCGACCTCACTCTGACTATTGAAGATTTAATTGCCGATGGAGGCAAAGTTGTAGTTAGATTTATCGGTCGAGGGACTCACCAGGGAGACCTTGGGAGTATCTCAGCGACTGGGATTAAGTGTGAAGCTGGTGCGATTGAAATATGCCGCATTGAAGATGGAAAGATTGGAGAAGTTTGGGAAATATCTGATACGTTGGGTCTAATGATACAGCTCGGCATGGAGCTCAGGCCCAAAGAGTAAGCCGAAGGAGGGCGGGAAGTAATTAGTTCCCCGATTTTTATACAGGAGCCTCTTTCATGTCATTTATTTCTCTTTAATTTTGCTTCAGATATTGGTAAAATCTTACAAGCAATTTGTTCGTCTTAAATAAAAATCAAGAGGGGGCAAAATGAAACGTGATTTTGATAATAACCAAAGGGGAAAAGAAAAACGTAAACATCCTCGTGAAGAAATTAATGCAGA
>Ga0224506_10001386_pt1 | contig 17448 bp, 14 predicted proteins | sample SF_Jan12_sed_USG_2_FD_169108 | JGI IMG/M metagenome (GOLD analysis project Ga0224506, IMG submission 169108) | Sediment microbial communities from San Francisco Bay, California, United States - SF_Jan12_sed_USGS_8_1 | ecosystem: Environmental > Aquatic > Marine > Sediment | place: USA... | reverse complement strand
TCGAAAAATCGCCATAAACATCATATAATCAATGTGTTGCATGGATATTAGCCTACCTTTTGTCTATTAAGCCTAATAAATACAAGTCGCCTAACATTTCGAAAACTATTTGTTGACCATCGGGGCTTACATCTAGTGATATCCAAGTTCCTTGATCTGTATTAATTTGCAACTTTCGTGTTGCTTCCAAAGGAAGATCTTTCTTTTCTTTTTTAGTACTATCCGTTTTTAATGTGTCTTGTTGAAATACTGTTTCAGCATTTATATTGAAAATTACCGATAGCAAAGTAATCATCAATAACATGAAGTGTTTAGGGTAAATTCTTTTCATAATTAAAATTATAGGTGCAATATAAACTTCAAGGTAAAAAAAAATTATATTTCAAACATTACCGTTCATCTAAAAACTAACATGTCAGCTTTCTTGCATTTTAGTTTCTTATTATCTTACAACGTGAAGGAATAAAAAATAGGAAATGGAAGATCACAAAGACACAATACAATTAGAAGGGCACACACATGTGCGCTATTACAAAGAAAGTTATGATGAAGCGGATATGCTAGAGCGTAGTGCCAACTTTTACAAATGGGTAAATGACAGAAGAACTGTACGCGATTTTTCGGACAAGCCTATTTCAAAAGAAATCATAGACAACATTGTTTTATCAGCATCTACTGCTCCATCTGGGGCACACAAACAACCTTGGACTTTTTGTGTAGTATCCAACCCTGAACTAAAATCAAAAATCAGGCAAGCTGCCGAAAAAGAAGAGCAAGAAAGTTATAAAAATAGAATGAGTGATGAATGGCTAGAGGTGCTAAAGCCAATTGGCACCGATTGGCGGAAACCATTTTTAGAAACAGCACCCTATTTAATTATTATATTTAAAAAACCTTATGACTTAGATGAAAATGGGAATAAAAAAAACAATTATTATGTGAATGAATCTGTAGGTTTGGCTGCGGGTTTTTTATTAACAGCAATACATGATGCTGGGCTAATCGCCTTAACTCATACGCCTAGCCCTATGAACTTCTTATCAAAAATATTAAACCGCCCAACTAATGAACGGCCATTCTTACTTATTCCTGTAGGGTATCCTTCTGAAAAAATGTATGTGCCTCATCTAAAAAGAAAATCACTCACCGAAATTGCGAACTACTATGAATAATAGTCTGTAGGCGTAATTTGTATTACCTCTCTACTTTTAAAATACTATGTTCTTGTAATCTCCATTTGTTTCACATGTTCTACAAGAATTCATGCCCTGAAGTACGTCAGGTTTAAAGAGTGATTTACCTAATAACATTCGGACGCACTCTTGTATTCCTTCGGTAATAGATGGGTGTGGGTGAACACACTCCGCCAACTCTTTAATTCCTTTATCCATTGAAATAAGAAGAGCTACTGCTTGTATCGCACTCGAAGCATGATTTCCAACAACTCTCATCCCTAAAATTTTCATTTCATCATCGTTAGTTACTAACATTTTAATGAATCCTTGAATGTTTCGTTTTGCGATTGCCCTAGGAATACAACCATAATCCAATGTGGCCACTTTATAACTAATCCCTTTCTCCTTTGCTTGTTTTTCATTTAGTCCAACACCTGCAACTTCTGGATTCAGAAACATTATAGTAGATATATTTTCATAAATCAGTTTTCGTTCAGGTTTACCAAAAATACGTTCAACTGCATACCTCCCCTCTAACTCACCTACATTTACTAAAGCAATATCAGCAGTAATATCCCCTGCGGCATAAATATTCGAAACACTTGTTTGCGTATCATCATCTTCAATCCCTCTGTTATTCAATTCTATGTTCACATCTTTATCCCACAAATTTTCCCAATTCGGAACTCTACCTACGGAAACTAATGCCTTTTCGACATTAAAAACTTCCTTTCTGCCATCGGTATATTCTAATTCGTACTCTACTCTGCCCTCTACAATATCCATTCTGATTAGTTGTGAATTTCTATGAATAAGAACATCGTTCAATTCTAAGTTTTTTTCAACTACCTCTACTATATCATTGTCTTCAAACGGAAGAACATGATCTCCCTTATCAATTAAATGTACCTTCGTTTTTTTAAAGCCCGAAAAAATAGTAGCAAATTCACACCCTATTACTCCTGCCCCTAATATCACCATACTTTCTGGAAAATGATCTAATGATTCAATCCCATCGCTTGTAATAATCACCTTTTCATCTATTGGGATATGATCAAGCATTCGAGGTCGACTACCTGTCGCAAGAACGATATATTCTCCATACACTACTTCTTTGCCATTTTCTGTAGCAATCTCTACTTCATGATTTGTTAATAATTTTGCACTACCTTTTTTATAGTGTAACAAATCAGAATAATGAGAATCATTTAGTTTCTCCATATGCATTTTCAACATAGAAGTACGATAATCTACAGCACTAGCTACTTCTGCTTTTATTTCAGAAAAATTCACTTCTGGAGATTTCATATTAAAGCGCGCTAAATGCTTATTTAGGATTGATGTTTCTCTCGATATTTCCCACCATGTTTTAGAAGACAAAGCCCCATTATTTACACCTGCTCCACCTAACGTATTTCTTTCTACTAAGAGTGTGTGTTTTTTAAAATCCATTGCTCGCATAGCAGCAGCATACCCTGACGGCCCTCCACCGACAACTATCAAGTCATATTTTTTCATATTGAACCGTTAAAGTCAACAAATATTGATGTTAATCCATAAATATAATGATTTATTGGCGATACCAAAGTAGATAAATTGGTAGTTTTGAAGTACTTCTGAAAAAAAAAGAGAATTTTTTACTCCAAAACATTGAGTAACTAAAGCTAACTATAAGTTTATAAAACAATATTGCATTCATCCTATTTCAACGCAATCACCTCTTTTTTAAATACTACTTTGATAGACAAACCATCTGAGATAGTTACCGAAAGTTGACCTTCTAATTTATTACAAATTGTATTTATCATTTTCCAACCAAAAGAATTCGATTTTTCAATGTCAGTATTTTCTGCTTTTCCGTTGTCTCTTACTAAAAGTGTTGTTTGCTCACCCGAATCAAAAATAGATATTTCTAATATAGGATTATCAACTCCGTCATACGCATGTTTGATACAATTTAATGCCAATTCATGAATAATTAGTCCAAAAAATATGGCGTTATCTAAATTTATCTCAAGAGCTGGTATAGAACATTTAACATCAATTCTTCGATTGGCATTGGTTCTAACCAATACTTGAACTAGCTCTTTCGTATAACTTTTAAAATCAATATCAATAAATGATGTGTTCTGATAGAGGTGTTGATGAATAAGCCCCATAGCAATAACGCGGCTTTTACTATCTTCAAATACTTTTATTGATTCAGGATCTTTTAACTTCCGTTGCTGTAAGTTTAATAAACTGCTTATCGTTTGAAGATTATTCTTCACTCGATGATGAATCTCACCCAAGAGTAATTCTTTTTCTCTGTTACTAATGGTAAGTTCATTGTTTTGTTTACGAATAACCGACTGTTGGTTGTTTAGTTTTGTATTGAACTTCACTAGCTTCATCGTTTTGAAATAATTTAATAGCAGCAATAAAATAGTAAAAAAACCAATGACCAATACTATTACCATTATCAAATTTTTGTTTCTTAACTTAGACTTTGATAATTCATGTTCCTTTCTCAGTTCGCTTATTTTTAACTTACTTAGTTCTACATCATTATATAAATCAAGTTTTGCTAAATCTAATTGCACCTTCCCTTGTTGAAGGCTATCTAATAGTATCTCTTGCAATATTTTTACTTCTAACGCTTCTTTATAATTACCCATAGCTTTCAATACATTAAAGCGGCTATTTAAAGCTTGTTCAAGCCCCTTCTTCGTTCCAATTAATTGAGCGAGTTCGATTGCTGAGTTAGTATAATGTAATGCTCTTTTGTATTTATTTGTTTTTAGTAACACATTGGATAAATGAACCATCAAATTCATTTGAGTATATTTATGCTCCATTAACGTGTTTAAGGCTAACGATTTTTTATACGCTTCAATAGCCAAATAATAATCTCCTTTAGAACTATACGAATTCCCCAAAATAAAATATCCATTCGCTAGATGGATCCTCGTTCCATGATCTAACGAATTTTCTATTGAGTTTTTATTGCACCAAATGGCTGAATCATATAAACCTAAATCCGAATAGGCTCGACTCAACTCATTCCAAAATATATCAACATTAATTTGTTCTGCTATTTTGGCTGACTTCTTAAACTCAATAAGAGCACTATCTGGATAGTTTAATTTTAAATACGAAAGACCTACATTATGATACGAATTTCTTAATTCTAAGCTAGGAGTTGTTTCTTTCTCAAGTATTAATGATGCTTTTTTCGACTCAAGTAATGCTTCTACGTAATACTTTCTAGCATTTTCAACATCATTTGAAATATCAATTACCCCCCAATTGGGGGTTAAGTGTTTTCGCTTTAGTAAAACAGTTGATAATAGGTTTTCTTTTGCACGCAAATAATCGCCTTGTTTATTATACACTAACCCTTTAAATCCATTATTTCTAATCACTTGAACCGTATCGTTTAGTACTACAAAGTACGAAAGTGCTTTATCTAAATGATAGAGAGAAGAGTCATAATCTGATGTATATAAATAGATCAAACCTAGTAAGGAATAAACATTGGCGATACCTATGGTGTCTTTTAGGTTCGTTGAAATAGATAAACTTTCATAGCATTTTTCTTTTGCCTGAAAGTGATCACCATTCATCCAATTAAGCCAAGCCCCCCTATCTAGGGCTAATTTTAATAGCGATTTAGAATTAGATTGCCTAGCCATTACAATCGAGTTGACACTTACTTCAGCTGCTTTATTGAAGTTTTTTTCATGCAGCAAAAAAACACTATCAACCTGATTCTTTATACGTAAAGAATCATTTTCCGATAACTGTGAACTGTTTTGGTTACTTGCCAAAAGAACCGTTTGACAAACAACTATTAATAATGTAATAAATAAGTATCTATTTACTTTCACACATAAATGTTTACACCAAATGAATATTACTAAAACAAAAAAAGGGATTCATTCAATTATTGAACCAATCCCTTTTTTTTAATGAACATCGTATGTAATTAATCTAATCCAAATAAACTTTGAATGGTATCAAGCCTAAATATGTCATTAAATATCACGAATACCATCAAGCTTAACAATATAATCATTCCAAATTTTTGAGCATACTCCATAAATTTATCTCCAGGTTTTTTTCCAGACAATATTTCGAAGCTTAAAAACATTACATGCCCTCCATCTAACGCTGGAATGGGCAATAAATTCATAAATGCTAATACCATTGAAAGTAATCCCGTCATTCTCCAAAAACGTTCCCATTCCCAATCACCCCCATATGCTTGGGCTATGCCTATAGGACCTGATAACGATTTAGTAACTGATAATTGACCACTAAATATTTTTTTAAATGCCTTTAATTGTGTGAAAACAATTCCGAATGCTTTTTTAGTGCCAACACTTATTGACTCTCCAAGTCCATAGGTAATGTAGGCTTTTTGAGGTGGGATAACACTTCCCACTCCTATAATGGAATCATTTTTAAAATATTCCGAGAATGTGAATTCTTCCCCTTTTCTAAGTACTTGAATCGTGATACTATCAGAAGAAATGTTTTTTACTTCTTTAGAAAAAGCATCAAACGAAGCAACTTTAACATCATTAACAGCAGTAATTATGTCACCAACTTTTATTCCTGCTCTTTCAGCAATCCCACCTTCTACTACCGTCCCTATTTCTGAAGAAACCCATACTGTAAATATTTTCCCTGCATTTTTTTTGTCACTTAAATACTCCATAAAATTCGATGGAATATTTACATCTACCATTTCGCCATTTCGTTCTACTGTATAGAATGCATCATCTACCAATAAGAGGTCGGGGTTCAACATATCATTAATACTTTCAAAATCTTGCCCATTGATTTTAATGATTTTATCACCATTTTTCAAACCAATTTCTTCTCCTATTTCTAACGCTTTAATCCCTCCAACACGATTTACCTCATCTTTAGGCAAGTACTCTTCTCCGACAAAATAAGTAAGCCCTATAAAAATAAATACGCCAAGGATAACATTTACAATAATACCCCCTAGCATTACAATTAAACGTTGCCACGCTGGTTTCGAACGAAATTCCCATTCTTTGGGCTCTTCTTTCATCGCTTCCACATCCATTGACTCATCTATCATTCCTGATATTTTCACATACCCTCCCAACGGGATTGCACTTAATGCGTACTCTGTACCTTTCCAATTAAATTTAAATAATTTGGGAGGAAAACCTATTGAATATTCTTCCACTCTCATTCCAAAAAATTTAGCTGCTACTAAGTGTCCTATTTCGTGCAGTCCTACTAAAATTGTTAAGCTCAGTAAAATCTGAGCTGTCATTACTAATCCATCCATTAATTCACTAATTCTAAGGCTATAATTCTTGTTTCTTTATCTGTGTTGATATAATCTTCTAGTACTGGCTTATCAATTACATCTATTTTATTCAAACATTCTTCTACTATTCTCGGTATATCTAAAAAGCTAATTTTATCTTTCAAAAATTCAGCCACGGCTACTTCATTTGCTGCATTGAGTACACATGGCGCATTTCCTCCAATATTTATCGCCTCAAAAGCAAGCGCTAAATTACGAAAAGTATCTGTATCAGGCTTTTCAAAAGTTAGGTTTGGATAATCGACAAAACTAAATCTTGGATAATTATTTTTCAATCGTTCAGGAAATCCTAATGCAAACTGAATAGGTAAACGCATATCGGGCAGACCAAGTTGCGCTTTTATTGATCCATCTTCAAATTGCACCATACTATGTATAATCGATTGAGGGTGAACCACCACATCAATCTGATTAACGGCTACTCCAAACAACCACTTTGCTTCTATTACCTCAAGTCCTTTATTCATTAAGGTAGCCGAATCAATCGTGATTTTTGCCCCCATATCCCAATTAGGATGTTTTAACGCTTGTGCTTTGGTTACTTTTTCCAAATACGATTTATCTTTCCCTCTAAATGGCCCTCCAGATGCTGTAAGAATTATTTTCTCAATTGGGTTTTGAAATTCACCCACTAAACATTGAAAAATGGCAGAATGTTCAGAATCTACAGGGTATATATTCACCCCTTTTTCATGTGCCAATTTCATTATTAATTCTCCTGCTACTACCAACGTTTCCTTATTGGCTAACGCAATGTGCTTCCCAGCCTCAATGGCTTTTATTGTAGGAGTTAATCCTGCATACCCTACTAAGGCTGTCAATACAATATCTATAGCCTCCATTTGAACCACTGAAGAAAGAGCATTCTCTCCACTATACACTTTTATATCTAATGGATCAAGTGCGCTAAATACTTTGTCATATAAAGCTTCATTGCCTATGACCACCGTGTTTGGGGTGTATTTTGCCGCTTGTTCAATTAACAAGTCTGCATTATTTTGTGCAGTCAAAACCTCTACCACAAACCTTTCTGGGTTGCTATCTACAACCTCTAATGCTTGAGTACCTATCGACCCCGTAGCGCCAAGAATAGCTATATGCTTTTTATTTTCAGTCAAATGTTTTACTCTCTATGTACCAAATACTCGCAGTTCTCCCAAACCTATTTTTATAGCCACTAAAAAAAATAGCTATCATATAAAACGCAAATTTAACTCTTTTTATACAGCGGACAAATGTAAGCTTACATTTGCACAACAAACTGCTATTTTGTCACGTTATCACTATTGCATATTATTTGCTACTACAGAACGTGTAGATAACTGATGATGTGCTCACAAATCTTCTTGTTAGTAAGTATTGTGCACTTTTAACTACATCAGGAAATGTGATAATGAAATTTTATATTAAATATAACATGAGAAAAACACTTGGAATAATAGCAATAAGTTTTTTAGCTGGTTTATTTGGAGCATACACCTACTCTCGCTATATATTTATGCCAAAATATAAATCATCCTCGATGCAGACAGTTGTAGTTGACCATAAAAAGGAGAAAACTACACACTTACCAACAATAACTCAACCGATTAAAACAATTGACATCGCTGAAGATTTTGTGGAAGCTTCAAAAATCAGTACTCATAGTGTTGTCTATATCAAAAACATATCGGAAAGAAGGTATACCACTAGCTGGATGGATTTATTCCTAGGTGGACAATCTGGAACTCAGCAACAAGTAAGTAGTGGATCTGGAGTAATTTTCAGTAGCGATGGGTATATCGTTACCAATAACCATGTTGTAGAAGATGCTGAAAAAGTAGAGGTCATTCATAACAAAAAAACGTACACGGCTCAAATTATAGGGACAGACCCTTCCACTGATTTAGCTGTTTTAAAAATAGATGGGGTAAAACTCCCTTCCATTTCGGTGGGAAGCTCAAAAGCGCTAAAAGTTGGAGAATGGGTAATCGCAGTAGGAAACCCTTTCAATCTCACCTCTACGGTAACGGCTGGTATTGTAAGTGCCAAAGGTAGAGATATCAATATCCTACAAGGGAAATTTCCAATCGAGTCATTTATACAAACGGATGCTGCAATTAACCCGGGAAATAGTGGTGGCGCCTTAGTGAATAAAAAAGGAGAGCTAGTAGGTATTAATACCGCTATTCTTTCTAGAACTGGGTCCTATGCTGGATATGGATTTGCCGTTCCTGTAGATTTAGTTTCCAAGGTTGTTAGAGACTTAATTGAATATGGTGAAGTTCAAAAAGCTTTTTTTGGAGGAGATGTAGTAGACCTAAACGCTGAAATTGTGAAGCGATTTGATTTACGCCTTGATCTATCAAATACTACTGGTGTACTTTTAAGTTATTTACAGAAAGATGGTGCAGCTTCAAATTCAGGGTTGTTAGAAGGTGATATTATTAATAAACTCAATGACGAGGTCATTGAAAGCAAAGGTCAATTTGATGAAATCATAGGTTATTTTTCTCCTGGAGACAAACTTATCGTTGGGTATATCCGAAATAATAAGGAGAAACTGTCAGAAATAACACTTACAAACAGAGAGGGAACTACAGGGATTCTGAAGAGAGAAATATTTACTTCGAAGCTGCTAGGGGCTGATTTTGAGGCTCTTTCCAAAGTAGAGTTAAATGAATATGGAATTGAACAGGGCGTTCGTGTATTTAACATTACAAATGGGCTGATAAAGCAAGTAGGAATGTCTAATGATTTTATTATTCTACGGGTCAATCGTAATGCCATAAAAAGTCCAGAAAAATTGACCGAAGTTCTGGAAAAGATTAGAGGGCGAGTACTTATTGAAGGAATAAACTCAAGAGGAAGGTTTGAGAATTTTTCGTTTTATTTAAGATAGTAAAAGATGAAATTACTAAAAAGGGTACAGCACCTTGTTTGGAGTTTGCTTATTGCATTTATGGTAGGTATGCACAACTTTTACCATCAAGAATATAATAGTCCTGATGATTTAAAGCAAAAAATAGAATGCATCAAAAAAATTGAAGATAACGCTAATAGATGAATTATTCGTCTAAATAGACTTCATTTTGAGCTTCTTTCTTAATACTTCTACTGAATCTTTGTAATTGATGTCGGTATCCATCATATCATTTACCGTTTGTACGGCATGAATTACGGTACTATGATCTCGCCCTCCAAAATGATACCCTATTGATTTTAGGGAATGGTTGGTATACTCTTTACAGAAATACATAGCTGTTTGACGAGCAATTACAATTTCTTTTTTACGTGTTTTATCTTTAAGCTCATCTACTTTAAGATGAAAATATTCGGCAATTGTTTTCTGAATATAATCAACCCCTACCTCCGTTTCTATATCCTCAACAATATTTTTTAGGGTTTGTTTTGCTAACTCTAAATCTATTTCTGCTCTATTAAGGGATGCGTGAGCTATTAATGAAATTAGCACCCCTTCTAATTCTCTAATATTAGTATCTACACTATACGCTAAATATTCTACAACATCTTCTGGTATGTAAATACCATCCTCCTCCATCTTTTTATGAATAATTGCAATTCTTGTCTCCAAATCAGGCTGTTGAATGTCTGCTGTAAGTCCCCATTTGAAACGAGAGAGCAGTCGCTCTTGAAGTCCTTTCAAATCCCTAGGAGGACAATCACTTGTCATTACAATTTGCTTGCCAGCCTGATGTAAATGATTAAAGATATGAAAGAATATTTCTTGTGTTTTTTCCTTACCTGAGAGAAACTGAACATCATCGATAATCAAAATATCTACTTGGAGATAAAAATTCTGAAACTCCTGAATTTTATTATTCTTCACTGCATCCATAAATTGGTTCGTGAATTTTTCAGAAGAAACATAAAGCACAAATTTTTCTGGTAGATTATCCTTTATTTCATTTCCTATTGCTTGCACCAAATGTGTTTTACCTAATCCTACACCACCATACAACATCAAGGGGTTAAAAGAGGTAATACCCGGTTTTTGTGCCACCGCCTGACCAGCAGATCTTGCCAATCGATTACAATCTCCTTCAATATAGGAGTGAAACGTGTAATTGTTATTTAACTGCGATGATTGAAATACTGAATCTACCGATTTAAGATCAAAAGGGCTATTATAATTTGAACCAGCGTTATTCGAAGATGATTTTCGGTTGATATTATTGGGCAAATTTATCGTGTATGGAGCAGCTCCTGAATTTCCGCCTTGGTCTACCACAACCGAGTAGGATAACTTTGCATCTACACCTAACACTGCATCAATCGCTTTTTTAAGGATATGAACATAATGTTCTTCCAACCATTCATAAAAAAACTGACTAGGGACTTGAATTGTAAGCACTTTCTCCTCAAGTTTATAAGGTTTAATAGGCTCGAACCAAGTTTTATAACTTTGCTCTGCCACGTTGTCTTGTATTACACGGAGACAATCATTCCAAACCGTTTCACAATCGATTACTTGCATTTACAATAAAAAAGTATTAGTTGATCCTTTTTAATATCAGAAAAGGGTAACAATTTTAGTCAAAAAAAAACGAAGAAAAAAATCAAATTTCACTTGATTTTCTAATAACATGGAAATGCACAAATGAAGTGCTACACCAACCAAATATTCTTGAACAAATACAAGCACTTCGAAATATATTACATGTCGAAAAAATGAAAAATATTTCAACTGTAACAACTCGAATTATTTATTTTTTATAGTTAATAATAAATGTTCAATTTTATCATGAATTATAAACTTCATAAATATGAAAAAAGCAATTGGGTTCATTTTTCTGATATTGACAATGAGTTTTATCATTTTTTATATTTGGGGAAGTGCTTCAAATATGGAATCGAAAGATTATTCCTCCATACTTTCTTATAGCAACACCTCTGACACTATCAAAAAAGACACTTTTTCTATTTGCACGTACAATATTGGTTATTTATCTGGCATGACCAATAACTTACCTATCGAATCAAATCAATCATTCTACAACCATAACCTTACAAAGGCCAAGCATCTGCTCACTACTTTAGGCGCTGACATTATAGGGTTTCAAGAAATAGATTATCGTTCAGCTCGTTCTTTTTATGTTGATCAAATGAGCGAATTGGCTATATCAGCCAACTACAAATATGGGGCAAAAGCCATTAATTGGGATAAAAAATATGTTCCATTTCCATATTGGCCTCCTTCTATGCAATTCGGAGAAATATTATCTGGTCAAGGCATATTAAGCAAATATCCAATATCTAATAATGAAATCACCATTTTAGAAAAACCAGAAAGCAACCCATTTTACTATAATGCCTTTTATCTTGATCGATTAGCCCAAGTAACACAAATCCAGCTCAACGAAACTTCGCTCATCGTCATTAATGTACACCTAGAAGCATTTGTACAAGAAACAAGGGAGAAGCATGCTCAAGCAGTGCTAAAGCTTTATTTACAATACGCTCAAAATTATCCTGTACTTCTAATAGGGGATTTCAACAGTACTCCTCCATTTGCTTCCAATGGATATGAAAACGACCGAACAACACATTTTATATTTGATGAACCTAGTATAGGGGTGGCCATTGCTGAAAATCAATATTTACTGAATGAAATAGAAAACTTCACCTATAGTAGTCTCAACCCTACTAAAAAAATTGATTACATATTTTATAATAAAAATAAAATACTCCCTATACAAAGTAGAGTAATACACGAAGCGAGTGATATTTCAGATCATTTACCTATTTGGTTCAAATTCACTTTCAAATAAAAGTAATCATAAACCATGTAAATGATTTTCTCAGAAATCATCACCGTTTAGTATTCAGTACAATTTTTACAATCATACCCACAGGCACTATAATGATTGCGAATCCAAATACTACTAACCATTCAAAAAAAGTAAGCCCAACCATACGTAACACATCCCCTCCTATGTAAGTGAATGCAATTTGAAGTAGAATAATAAACCCCATTACAAGCATGAACTTTTTGTTTTTATAAAAATGATCGAATAGATTTATTTTCGAAGTCCGTACATTAAAACCATTAAAAATAATTAAGAAAATAAATACGTTAAAAAAGGCTGAAAGATGAACTTCCATATTTTGGATTCCGTCACGGACAAACAATTGTTGAATAGGCTCAGCTAATAAAAAAATAAATGATATCCCAGTTATAAAGATGCCACTAGTCAAAATCGACACCTTCATTTCTTTCGTTAATATATTTTCGTCACGCATAACGGGGGGTTCATCCATATACCTCATTAGTGCAGGCTCGCCTCCAAATGCAATAGCAGCAAGTGTATCCATTATAATGTTTACCCACAATAATTGAATGATCGTTAAAGGGAAATCTACACCTATCATTGGCCCAATGAAAGCTGTAGTAACGGCTGCAACGTTTACAGTTAATTGAAAAACAATAAATTTTCGTATCGACTTAAAAATAGTTCTACCATACCGGATAGCATTATTAATAGAGTGAAAGTTATCATCCAAAATCACAATATCCCCTGCCTCTTTAGAAACTTCCGAACCGCTCCCCATAGCCACGCCAACATCAGCTTGTTTTAATGCTGCCGAATCATTTACGCCATCACCAGTCATTCCTACTACCTTTCCTAGCATTTTTGATATTCGCACCAACCTGCTTTTGTCCGTAGGTAGTGCTCTAGAAATCACCGTAATATTTGGTAATATTTCTTTTATTTCTTCATCTGTATACTTATTTAAATCAGCTGAAACGAGTGAGATGTCATCTTTCCCATCGTACAATCCAACATCTCCTGCTATCGATTCTGCCGTGCCTTGCCTATCACCAGTAATCATTACCACTTGAATACCTGCATTTTGCACTTCCATTATTGCTTGTTTAGATTCTTTTCTAATCTCATCGGCTATACCTACTACTCCCAACATCACTCTATTTTCAGGAAGAACACCATCTTCTTTAATTTTATCCATTGAAACAGCAATAGCAATAAGACGGATTCCTGAATCAGCCAATTCATCCATCTTTGACAATAATTTTTCACTACCTTGAATTGGCAGTTTTTTCCCTTGCTCGTCAAAATAAAATTCACAATCATTGAGAACTACTTCAGGTGCTCCTTTAACTAGTGTAAAAACATCGGAATTAATAACTGAATGAACCGTTGCCATTTTTATTTCAGATGCAGAAAATTTCCATTCACTATTGAATAGTATTTTATTTTGTTGTTCACAATTACTCTCAACCGAAAGATTGGTTTCTTTTACAAAAGAAATCAATGCCCTTTCAGAGGCATTCCCCCCTACTGCTTCGCCATCTGGAGAAATATAAGCGGAAGAATTTTCGACAATCGAAAGTTTTAATAATGATTTAAGGGAATCTGGAATATCAGAAAACCCATCATATAGTTGTCCTGACCCTGATATAAACAATTTTGGTTTAAGTTCCCCTTTTGTAATTGTTCCTGTCTTATCAGAAAATAAGATATTCAAGCTTCCTGCTGTTTCAATACCGAGTAATCGTCTCACGAGTACTTTATCTATCAGCAGTTTACGCATATTAAGTGCTAAAACAATAGCAATCATCATTGGCAAACCTTCTGGTATAGCCGCTACAACAATAATAATTGATAAAACCAATGCATCTAGTAAGTCGGGGACATATACCGTCCAATCAGAAAAATACTGAACAATACGTTCAATATTAAATTCATTGGCAACGACTGCTTTATTAAAAACAAATATAACAGCAATAAATATCGCTGCGATGTAACCGAACTTACTTATCAAACTAGCTAGACCGCCTAGTTTTACTTGTAAAGGGGAAAGTCGATCCTCATTTGAGGATAATTCTTGTGCCAACTTACCATAAAACGAATGGTCTCCTACCGTTTCTACTTTCATTACCGCCTCTCCCTCATCAACTACAGCTCCTCTATACAGACAATAGGGTAAAGATAATTTTCGTTCTACCTCTATATTACTCTCTCCAATTGCTGTTTTTAATATGGTATCTGACTCTCCAGTAAGCGAAGCTTGATTTACCTTTAATTCTCCCTTCACTACTATCCCATCAGCTGGAATTTTATCCCCTGCTTGTAACAAAACATAATCATCCGAAACAATTTCATTAACAGGAATTGCCATCAATTTACCCTCTCTAAAAACAGTATTGGAAACCTGAGAAGCTTCTTCCTGAAGTTTTTGAAATGCTGATTCATTTTTATATTCAGAAAAGGTAGACACTAAAGTGGCTAATGCTACTGCTACTGCAATAGCTACAGCCTCATACCACTCAGTAAGAGAAAATACAGACAAAATTATCATAACAAACAATGCCCCTGTCAAAATGATTATGATAGGGTTTTTGAAGTTAGAAATGAGTTTATCCCAGAAAGTATCAATTTCATGAGGACTGAGTTCATTTGATCCTTGTTTCTCTCTTGAAGTTAAAACCTCTTGGGCCGTAAGTCCTTTAAAATTGTATTTCATAATATCAATAAAACATGCGTTTTAAAGCGAACAATACCTGTCACTTTTATAAAGCGTACCTTTAAACTATTTATACCTTTATTACTCACAACAAAAATAAATCACTTCAAGTAATTGGAGTTAATTCATATTTTGCGAATAATTTTATATTAAAAAAAGAATTTGTTTAACATAAATATTAGCAATACTACTAATAAAAATAAAAAAACAATGCCAACTATTCTTTTTTCCCATATATCTCGAACAGGTTTTTTCATAATATATAGAATTAAAGTGTTTTAAGATAATCAATCCTAAAAAGCATTTATTTATAACTATAGAATATATACAGCAAAACATAATTAATAGCTATATAAAGTTTAATCTAGCTCATTAATGTAATATATCTCATGATATTGGTCAACATTCAGGATGACAAAGGTCATTCCAATATCACTTTTATGATTGGTGGGTTAACCTTGCTGGCTAAATATTTTTTTAGCCGTTCTGTAGTTCTATCGGCAGGGTTTTTCTTATCAATTTCTCTTCTTTTGCAATCATAAAATGAAAAACAAATCGTCAATAGGTTTATGAGTTACATGAAACTCTAGATAGTAATTACAATTTTATTTCAAATGATGGTGACATCATTTGAAACGGCAGTTATCTGGGTTCCGTCTTTTAATGTAATAATTAACGTTAATGAGAACTTGCTTCCAACCAAAGGAATTTCTTCAAAAATTATTTCGAGATTATGTAATAATTGGTAATTGTTTGTTAGTAATATATCCTTTAATGTAGAATGTCCACCATTTGTTAATGCAATATCATTTATATTATCTCCAGCTAGATAAGATTCATTTATATCATAATTGGTAGTTATTTCAACATTTACTATTTCATTTGTAATTATTGTTGGATCAAAGCAATCAAGTGCATATAGATAATTGGATCTAAAACTTAATGAAGCTATTCTATCAAACTCTAAAACCAGAAATATACGTAATTCATCAAATGATGCCTCCTGAACATCTTGAATCCAATTATTTCCATCATGTAGATCATTGGATATACTGGCATCAACTAAATCATAAACTTGTGTAGGTCCTTTACCACAGTTAATGTCGCACCCTCCAATAAACAGGTATAAAAAAACAAGAACATGTATAAATTTCCTTTTCATAATTATTTATTGCATTCAATTCTGCTGACTAAATACTTTTTTTAGCAGTTCTGTAGTTCTAGCGACAGGGTCTTTTCTTATCAATTTCTCTTCTTTTTCAATCATATAAAACAGACCATCAATTGCTTTTTGGGTGGCATAATCGTCTAGGTTAGGATTTACTTTTGTAACCAATGGGATCTTATTATATGTACTGATTATGTCGCTATAATATTTTGTGGCGTTTACTTTATTTAAAGAAGATTGAATGACGGGTTTAAATTTCGCTGTAAGTTGACTAGTAGTTACATTTTTCAGATAGCTAGTAGCCGCATTATCATCACCTTTCAAGATACTCCATGCATCTTGAATAGTCATACTAGTAATAGCATTTACAAAAATTGGTTTAGCGCTTTTAGCAGCATCTTCTGCGCCCCTATTTAAAGTAATCACAAAATCATCTACTAATTTCCCCATTCCTAACTGCCGGAGTTTATCTTCAACTTTTTTTACTTCTGGAGGAAATGGAATTTTAATATTCAAATTTTTCAGATAACCATCTGGTTGCGATACATTAGCCGCTCCTTTTGTTACTCCTTTTGTTAATGCTTCTTTAAGTCCTGATGCTACTTGTGTTGACGTTAATGAAGTAGTCGAGTTCTCATTTAATATATCACCTACTGCACCTATGGTTTGGTTAATTTGTGTTGCCGTACACCCTGTCAACAAAAAAAATACTAATATAATTTTAATGATTTTCATATATAGTTGTTCATAAATTAAAAATACCCCCTTCCAAACACCACATAAATATAATGGTTTTTAAGGAAGAGGGTATTACTTACTACTAATAAAACAAAATTTAGAAAAATATCTTTCGAATGATGAGTTTATACCTCAACAATCGATCGACTTATATAAACATTAGATGCGTTCCTTCACCACCTGCTCTTTTATAAAAATCACCAACAGTTAATACACCATCAAGATCATCAATTAATTTATCCTTACCTAAATGAAACATGTCCATTGCTAATTTACAAGCCCAAAGTTTTGTTCCTGAAGCGGAAAGAATTTCCAAAAACTCATCAACTGGTGGAATATCCAGTTTTTCCATTTCATTTTTCATCATTTTGGTAGCTAAAGCTTCCATTCCGGGCAAGCCGCCAAGCATGGTAGGCACGTGCATTGCAGGGTTACCTACTGTAGCCACATGTAAATGTTTTAATTTCTCTTTATTAATTGCTTCCAATCCAAAAAAAGTAAAAAATATTTCAGACTCTATCCCTTCC
>Ga0224506_10001385_pt1 | contig 17457 bp, 16 predicted proteins | sample SF_Jan12_sed_USG_2_FD_169108 | JGI IMG/M metagenome (GOLD analysis project Ga0224506, IMG submission 169108) | Sediment microbial communities from San Francisco Bay, California, United States - SF_Jan12_sed_USGS_8_1 | ecosystem: Environmental > Aquatic > Marine > Sediment | place: USA... | reverse complement strand
CGTGAAGACCTGCTCCAGCAAGTTGCGCAAGCCCATAGCAGCCACTATGCCCACCCGCAGTGGATCATTAGCGCGCTAAAAAAGAGTTGGCCACAACACTGGAGCGCCATCCTTGAGGCCAATAACGTCTACCCGCCCTTCACCCTACGCTGCAATGCTCGTCAAGTGCAGCGGGATGACTATCTGCAACAGCTGGAAGAGGTTGAACTGTCGGCCACCACCACCGCACACACCGAACAAGGCATCACCCTGGAGCAGGCCTGTCCGGTCGAACGCCTACCGGGATTTGACCAGGGCAGAGCCTCGGTACAGGACGGTGCCGCACAACTGGCAGCGCAGTTACTGGATGCACAGGCCGGAGAGCGGGTACTGGATGCCTGTGCCGCACCGGGTGGAAAACTGGCTCACATCCTCGAGCGCCAGCCCGATTGCCAGGTGATCGCCGTAGACATCGATGCCCACCGGGTCGAACGCATAGAGCAAAACCTAAACCGTCTACAATTATCCGCCAAGGTGGTCACCGCCGATGTGGCGGCCACCGAGCAATGGTGGGATGGAGAGGCTTTTGATCGCATCCTGCTGGATGCCCCCTGTTCCGCCACCGGCGTGATCCGCCGTCACCCCGACATCAAACAGCTACGCCGGGCGGAAGACATCGCACAACTGGCCGACTTGCAGGCCAAGATCCTTGATGCCCTTTGGGCAACCCTTAAATCCGGTGGCCAAATGGTCTACGCCACCTGCTCCATCATGGCAGAGGAAAATCACCTGCAGATGTCCCAGTTTCTGCTGCGACACAAAGATGCCCGTGAGCTGCCGCTTGAGGTAACATGGGGTCACGCCTGTGAAGTGGGACGACAGATTCTGCCAGGCGAGGACGGGATGGATGGCTTCTACTACGCAATACTACACAAGACCTGAACAACGACGCTTCTTGCCGTTACTATTGCCATGCCTGTTATTGATCTATCCCGTAACAGGACAGACAGAGGAGCCCCCCCCCTTTAGCGTCCGTAGCATCAGCGTCAACCGCAGCCAGCAAGACTACCTGCTAGACTCTATTGTGGATTTTAATCTCAACGAGACCGTATTGAACGCCCTGCACAATGGTGTCTCCTTAACCCTGGTGATGCAGATGCAGCTCTACCGGGAACGTAAATGGTTGTGGGACAAAAACGTTAGTGATATCACCCGCCGCTTTAGCCTGCGTTACTTCGCCCTCTCACAGCTCTATCTGCTGACCGACCTGGAAAGCCAAGACCGCCACAGCTTTGTTACCCTTGGTGCTGCGCTCTATCACCTGGGCCATATGCAGACCCCGCTGGCACCACTGCATGAGATCATGGCGGGTCAATCTCATTATCTGCGCATGCAAACACTCCTGGACATCGAATCACTGCCAGCCTCTCTGCGCCCACTGGCCTACCTATCCTCACATTGGCGCCTGAAGAGTAAGTGGAAACAATGGCCTATCGAGATTTAAGCCAGCGACTGCTGGCCATTCTGAACGGTCCACGCCTGTTGGTGTTGGCGCTGCTACTATTGTTGTCCTCTCTTTATCTGATGAGTGGTGTGACCGAAGGCTCAGCTACCTTCAGCCAACTCTATGTGGTGCTGCTGGCACTGAATGTTCTGGCCCTGTTGATCCTGTTGGGGCTGATCGTCACCAACCTGTCTCGACTATTAAGCCAGTACCGCCAAAACAGCCCTGGCTCACGCATGACCCTGCGCCTGGTGGTGATGTTTGTGGTGCTCTCTATCGCCCCCGTCACTGTGGTCTACTACTTCTCCCTAGACTTTCTGCATCGCGGCATCGACAGTTGGTTTGATGTGAAAGTGGAACAGGCACTGGAGGATTCTCTCGAATTATCGCGTAACGCCCTCGATGTACGTACCCGTGAACTGGTACGGCTCACCGAACAACTGGCCAGTGAATTGAGCCTGGATGCCAACAGCCTCAATGCCCTGAGCCTAAACACCATGCGTGAACGTACCGAGGCCACCGAGCTGGCCCTGTTCGACAGTAAGGGCCACATCCTGGTCACCAGTTTCAGTGCCAGCAGCAAGCTGGTCCCCAGCCTGTTAAATGATGCCATGCGTATGCGCTTGAATCAGGGTGAAACCTATATTGGCCTGGATCCCTTCCACTACGATAATCTGCATATGCGTGTGGCGATGCCGTTTCAGACCAATAAACAACTGGCGGATCACCACATCCTGCAGGCCATGTTCCCCCTCCCAGCCCACATGAGTACCCTGGCGGAGAACGTGCAGCAGGCCTACACCCAATACAAAGAGTTGGCCTATCTACGTCAGCCGCTGAAATACACCTTTACCCTCACCCTGTCGCTGGTGCTGATGCTGACGATCCTATCTGCGGTACTGGCGGCCTTCTTTTATGCCCGCCGCCTGGTGGCACCGATCCGCGAACTGGCAGAGGGCACCCGCGCTGTGGCCGATGGTGAATACGGCAAACTACTGACCCGCACCCATGACGACGAACTGGGATTTCTGGTTAGCTCATTTAACGAAATGACCCGTCGTCTGGCCCAGGCCCGTGACGAGGCCCGCGACAGCCAGGAACGTCTGCAGGAACAACACGCCTATCTGCAAACCCTGCTGGCACGCCTCACCTCCGGGGTTATTACCATCGATGGCGAGGGCATTATTCATACCGCCAATGATGCCGCTAACACCATTCTCGGTGCCGATCTGGAACGTATGATCGGCCGCCATGTAGAAGGTATGGTGCGCCAATCACCGCATCTTCAGAACTTCGTTGATGCCCTGATCCCACACATGAAGACCGCTCGTGCAGAATGGCGCGAAGAGATCACCCTGTTCCGCAGCGAGGGTCGTCGCAACCTGTTTTGCAGTGGCTCGCCGCTACCTCCGGCCAGTGGCCAAACTCAGGGGCAGGTTATTGTTTTTGATGACATTACCAAACTACTACAGGCACAGAAGGATGCCGCCTGGGGCGAGGTGGCCCGTCGCCTGGCGCATGAGATCAAAAATCCTCTAACGCCAATACAGCTGTCTGCTGAGCGCTTGCGGCATAAATACATCGATACCATGTCACCGAAGGATGCGGAGGTGTTGGATCGTTCCACTCACACCATCGTGCAACAGGTGGAGACCTTAAAGGAGATGGTTAAGGCCTTCTCCGAGTATGCCCGTACCCCCAAGCTGGTACTCAGTTCGGTAGATCTGAATAGCATGATCAACGAGGTGCTGGATCTCTACCGTGGACAAGCGGGCCTAAGCATCCTCACCACCTTGGATGACAAGGCACCATATATAGAGGCCGATGCCGGCCGTATCCGACAGTTGCTGCTAAATCTGGTGAAGAACGCACTGGAAGCCGGGGATCAAAGCGATCTACGACTACAAGTCAGTACCCGTTGCCTACAAGAGGATGCGTGCCCCTCGGTGGAACTGTGCGTCAATGACAATGGCTCCGGCATCGAACGCGACATGCAAGCACAGATCTTCGATCCCTATGTCACCACCAAACCCAAAGGCAGTGGCCTGGGTCTGGCCATCGTAAAAAAGATCGTCGAAGAGCATGGTGGTCAGATCCATGTAAAGAATGCTCCCCAGGGTGGCGCAAGCTTCGTTATCCTCTTACCCGTCATCAATGCCCAGGTGGTACCCTTGAACAACCCGCATAAAGAGAAACAGGCATGAGTGCCCCCTACATACTGGTTGTGGACGATGAACCAGATATCCGTAATCTGGTGCAGGAAATCCTGGTAGATGAGGGCTATGAGGTCGATGTAGCAGAAAACGGTGCCCAGGCCCGCCAGGCCCGAGATCGACGCACCCCGGATCTGGTGCTACTGGATGTATGGATGCCGGATGAGGATGGCGTCAGCCTACTGCGTGAATGGATGCAACATGGCCATAACGACATGCCGGTGATCATGCTCTCCGGCCACGCCACCGTGGAAACCGCCGTTGAGGCTACCCGCCTGGGTGCCTACGATTTTGTCGAAAAGCCTCTCTCTCTTTCCAAGTTATTGCTGACGGTTGAGCAGGCACTGGAAGATGGGCGCCAACAACGTAACGCCACGGCACTGCATCGCTACAGCATCACCGAAGATGAACCCGTGGGCAAAAGCCAGGCCATTCAGGAACTCAAGCAACAGCTAAGTACTATCGCCGAACACGCCTCCTGTCTGTTGATGCTTGGCGAGTCCGGCAGTGGTAAGCGCATCTTCTCACGTTACCTGCACGCCACCTGTCAGCGCTGCGAGGGCCCGCTCATCAACGTCGGCGTGGCCACCATCAGCCCGGACCATTCCGACGTGGAATTATTTGGTCGCGAGCGGGGTGAAGAGATCCAGCCTGGTCTGTTAGAACAAGCTACCGGTGGTACCCTGTTTCTGGAAGACATCGGCGATATGGACATGGTGACCCAGGGGCGTTTATTGAGTGCCTTGCAGACCCGCCAATATATACGCGTCGGTGGTACCGAGACGGTGCCCTTGCAGGCCCGTATCATTGCCGCCAGTCAGTATGATCTGGATATGCTGGTAAAAGAGGGGCTATTCCGCCAAGACCTTTACTACCACTTGGCGGTGGTACCGGTGCACATTCCTCCACTGCGCGAACATCACGAGGATGTACCGGAGCTGTTGCAATACTACACCGACTTTTTCGTCACTCAGGACAAACTGGCCTACCGTCGTTTCTCTCTCTCGGCACAAAACCGCCTGCGAAATTACGATTGGCCGGGTAACATTCTTGAGCTACGTAACCTGGTACAACGACTGCTGCTGGCCGACGATGGTAGCGATATTCTGCTGGAAGAGGTCGAGGAGGCTCTGCAAACCGGTCTGAATGAACGACACCTCATCAACACCAAGCCTGCCATCGATTTCGAGATACCACTGCGTGACGCCCGTATCCAGTTTGAGCGAGCCTATCTGGAGCACAACCTGAAGCAGGTGGAGGGTAGTGTCGGTGAGCTGGCGAAGATAAGTGGTATCGAACGCACCCATTTATATCGCAAGCTGCGTGCCCTGGGCCTGAATCCCAAGGATTATACACGCCTCAACAACAAGGCCGGATAAGGCTACACCCAAAGTCGTATCGGGACTACAATGCACACAAATAACAATCAACAAGGCAGACGATGAAGATCATCATACTCGGTGCTGGCCAGGTGGGCAGTTCAGTGGCCGCCAATCTGGCCAGCGAAGCCAATGACATAACCGTTATCGATACCGACGCCGAGCGTCTACGCAGCCTGCAAGACCGCCTCGACATACGCACCATTCAAGGTAAGGCCTCGCACCCTGCGGTACTGGAACGAGCCGGGGCCGAGGATGCCGATATGATCCTCGCCGTCACCAACTCCGATGAGACCAACATGGTCGCCTGCCAGGTGGCCTATACCATCTTCCATACCCCCACCAAGATCGCCCGCGTGCGCGCCGGCGCCTACCTGGACTACCAGCAACTATTTGCTCAGGATGCATTGCCTGTTGATGTACTCATTAGTCCGGAACAGGTGGTCACCGACTATATAAAACGTATCATCGAAACCCCTGGTGCCCTGCAGGTGTTGGACTTTGCCAATGGCAAGGTACAACTGGTGGCGGTGCGCGCCATTGCTGGCGGCTCTCTGATCGGAGAAAAACTCAAGGAACTGCGTATCCATATGCCGGGCGTAGACACACGTGTGGCCGCCATCTTCCGTCGCGGCCAACCCATCATCCCCACCGGTGACACCACCATCGAGGTGGATGACGAGGTATTTTTCATTGCCGCCAAGGAGTACATCCGCGCGGTAATGAGTGAGCTACGTGAGGTGGACAAACCCAACAAGCGTATCATTATCGCCGGCGGCGGCAATATCGGCCGTTCCCTGGCCAAATCACTGGAAAACAGCCATTCAGTGAAGATCATTGACCACAACACCAAGCGCGCCCGCGCCACCTCAGAAGAACTGATGAATACCATTGTCCTGCTGGGTGATGCCTCGGACGAGGAGCTGTTACTGGACGAGAACATCGAAAATACCGACGTCTACTGCGCCCTCACCAATGATGACGAGGCCAACATCCTCTCCGCCCTGCTGGCGAAGAAGCTGGGCGCGCGCAAGGTGATGTCACTGATCAACCGCAGCTCCTATGTGGATCTTGTGGAGTCCGGCGATATCGATATAGCCATCTCTCCACAGCAGGCCACCATCGGCAGCCTGCTTACCCATGTTCGCCGTGGTGACGTTGTGGCCGTACATTCCCTGCGACGCGGTGCGGCCGAGGCCATCGAGGCTGTGGCGCACGGCGACCATAGCTCCTCCAAAGTGGTGGGCCGTGCGGTAGAGGAACTGGAGCTGCCTCCAGGCACCACCATTGGAGCCATTGTCCGCGGTGACGAAGTGCTCATCGCCCATCACGATACGGTGATCGAGTCCGATGACCACGTCATTCTCTTCCTGATAGAAAAAAAATACATCCCACAGGTGGAACGTCTGTTCCAGGTGGGCATTACCTTTATTTAGAATCGAATTATGCAACTGCAAGCCATCTTCAAGATCATCGGTCTTCTGCTCATGCTGTTTAGCACCACCATGCTGACCCCGGTTATCGTCGACCTTATCTATCAGGAAGCGGATTCCCTGCCTTTTTTAATGGGCTTCGCGGTAACCTTCTTCAGCGGCCTGCTGCTATGGCTGCCGGTACGTCGCCACCGCAAGGAATTGCGCCTGCGTGATGGCTTTCTTGTGGTGGTACTGTTCTGGACCGTACTGGGTCTGGCCGGGGCGATACCACTGATGTTCACCCTGCAGCCCCACATGAGCTTTACCGATGCCGCCTTTGAGTCCATCTCCGGTCTGACTACCACTGGTGCCACGGTTCTGACCGGGCTGGATGATATGCCCCATGCCATCCTCTTCTATCGCCAGCAACTACAGTGGCTGGGCGGCATGGGTATCATCGTTCTGGCGGTTGCTCTTTTACCCATGCTGGGTATCGGTGGCATGTCCCTGTATCGTGCCGAAACCCCGGGGCCCATGAAGGACTCCAAACTAACACCACGTCTTACCGGAACTGCCAAGGCCCTCTGGTATATCTATCTCTCTCTGACCATCGCCTGTGCGCTGGCCTACTGGCTGGGGGGAATGGAGGTATTCGATGCCATCTCCCACAGCTTCGCCACGGTATCCATCGGCGGCTTCTCTCCCCACGATGCCTCTATGGGATATTTCGATAGCCCCTTGCTGGAGATGATCGCCGTCGTCTTCATGCTGTTGGCCGGGGTCAACTTTGCCCTGCACTTTGTTGCCTGGCGCAACTTTGATCTGCGTATCTATCTGCATGACAGTGAGTTTCGCACCTACGCAGTGATCCTCACCATCCTTAGTGTCATCACCGTGATCTATCTATATACCAGTGATACCTTTATCCTGCCGGAAAATGCCCTCCACAATGGCATATTTCAGGCGGTATCCATCGGTACCACCACCGGTTTTACCACTGCCGAATACCATATCTGGCCCGGTTTCCTACCGGTACTGTTATTGTTCGCCAGCTTTATTGGTGGCTGTGCCGGTTCTACCGGCGGCGGCATGAAGGTAGTGCGCTTCCTGCTTTTGTTGAACCAGGGTCGCCGTGAGATCTTTCGTCTCATTCATCCCAATGCGGTCATCCCCATTCGCATGGGAGAAAAGATTATATCGCCGGGAGTCATAGAATCTGTGTGGGGTTTCTTTGCTGCCTATGTTGCGGTATTTGTGGTGATGATGCTGATCATCATGATGACAGGTCTGGATCAGATCAGTGCCTTTTCCGCCGTTGCCGCCAGCCTGAATAACCTCGGTCCTGGACTTGGCCAGGTGGGCTCCAACTATGCAGACATCACAGATACCGCCAAGTGGGTGCTGAGCTTTGGCATGATTATGGGACGGTTGGAGATCTTTACCCTGTTGGTGATCCTCACTCCCGCCTTCTGGCAACGCTGAGATGGATCTGACCCAACACCCGGATGCCCAGCGTTGGGATAAACGTTACACAGAGAAAAATGAGGCTGGGCCCGCCTGCGCTGTACTCAGAGAGAATTTGCATCTGCTGCCCAGCCAGGGCAAGGCCCTCGACCTGGCTTGCGGTCTGGGTGCAAATGCCTTGCTGCTTGCGCAACAGGGACTGAGTGTGGAGGCCTGGGATATCTCCGAGGTAGCCTTACAAAAACTGCAAGCCACAGCCATACAGAAGGGTTTGGATATTAACTGTCGGCAATGCGATCTTCGTAGCTCGGTAGCGGAAACAAATTCCTTTGATGTCATCGTCGTCAGTTATTTTTTGCAACGAGAAACACTGCCCTTACTGGCTCAGGCGCTAAGACCCAACGGCCTGCTCTATTATCAAACCTTTAGCCGTTTGCGTGTGGATGACAGTGGCCCCAACAATCCGGAATTTCGTCTTGCGGACAACGAGCTGCTGCAACTCATCCCTGACTTACATCTACGTGTTTATCGTGAGGAGGGGCTAACGGGAGAGGTGGAAAAAGGCCTTCGTAATGAGCTTATGTATATTGGCCAAAACACGCGTTCTATAGTTTAGCCATCGGTCTCACTCATTCATCGCCCTGACTCATCACCCAGGCACTATGTGAGCGATCTTGCTTAGCCTGATACATGGCTCGATCGGCAAAATGCAGCAGATTTCGCCTCTCCACTCCATGCTCAGGTGCCAAACTGATACCAATGGCGAAACCAACCGTGCACTCATCCTGGTTGATATAAAAAGGCGCATCTATCGTATCGATGAGCTTATCCGCCACACTGGTCGCGTCGCTGCCATCAGTCAGATCCCGTAGCAAAATAACAAATTCATCACCACCCAGACGCGCCACTATATCCTCTGGGCGGATCACCGATTTAATCCGCATAGCCACCTGCTTTAACAACACATCACCCACATCGTGGCCAAAGTTGTCATTAACCGACTTAAACAGGTTGAGATCTATAAACAAAAGTGCGAATAAAACATTTCGCTCTTTGCAATCGGCCAACTCATTATCCAACTGCTCGATAAACATCTTTCGATTTGCCAGGCCGGTTAAAGAATCATAATTTGCCAGATAGGCAAGACGTTCTTCTTCGCGCTTGCGTACGGTAATATCCCGAAACCAGCCGACATAATGACTGACACCACCATTGGCGTCCTTAATCACGCTAATGCTCAGCCATTCCGGGTAGACCTCACCATTCTTGCGCCGATTCCAGATCTCTCCTTCCCACTCTCCAAAGGCAAACAATGCCTGCCACATAAGCGCGTAAAACTGCTTATCCTGTTTACCGGAACTGAGTACATTGGGAGAGAGCCCCAGCACATCTTCCTGCGTATAGCCGGTTATGCGACTGAACGTATCATTGATGCGAATAATACGGTTTTTGTGATCGGTAACAATAACGCCTTCCTTTACATTGGCAATGATGCGTTCGGCCAACATTAACTCATCCTGCATCCCTTCACGCCGTTCTGCCTCGATACGTAGATTGTCAGCCAATTCTTCATTTTCAAATCGGTGGTGCAGTCCCTTTGTCTGACGTCGATTGGCGGTAATGGCAAAGGTATAGAGTACGATAGTAAAGGCAACGTAGAGAAAACCCAGATTGAACATCAACTGCCCGTGTTCTGTTGCGGCAAAACCTTCGACAAATAATACCGACAAATACGGCAGGGTCAGCGAAAAGAAAAAGCGTTTAAAGGATCCCAGACAAGGTGACAGCGAACTTACTGCGCCAGCGAGCATGCCAACACTGATGAGTAACAAAACAAAATGTTGCACCAGATCATGATTCAACAACATAAAACCTGCCGATGCACCCAACAATAATCCGTTTAACAGCGTACCGTTACGGAACCATCTTGCCCAATATATGCTGGGTTTTGAATCACTGGCACGCCGGTAATACTGTGCGATATACAAGCGCACGACACTCAGTATTATCATTGTTACGCCCCAGCTTAACAGCACTGGCATAGGAACCCGGTTCCACAGGGTCCACATCGTCATCAGGGCAACAAAGATGGTAATAAGGTGAACCACCGATGCAAACTGGTAGACCTGATCAAGCTGTGCTGTGAGGATCCGTTGTTGCAGATTGGGTACAGCCACTAAGACAAATCTCCGATTACACTTTTACTTTTTAGTCTGACCCTAGTCTAAAAAGAACCTATATATAAAACAATTACATACATGTAGATTTTTGAATATCGTTACAATCATAAAAGGCTTGTCTACATACATCGGAAATTTTCCATGCCAACTTGAAATTACCGGGTAACACCCCCATTTTTAGCTAAACGTGTCGCTGCAGTAGGCATCGTGTACAATACCCAAGCTTTTTACTCGGCATTTACTTTGAATTCAGGAGTCCCCGTGGAGCAATATCACGGTACAACCATACTTTGCGTGAAACGTGGCAATAAGGTCGTTATGGGTGGCGACGGCCAGGTGTCCATGGGCCCCACCATCATGAAAGGCAATGCCCGTAAGGTACGCCGCCTCTATCATGATAAGGTTATCGCCGGTTTCGCCGGAGGTACCGCCGACGCATTTACCCTGCTGGAGCGTTTCGAAGGCAAACTGGAGAAATACCAGGGACACCTGTTGCGCGCTGCGGTAGAGCTGGCCAAGGACTGGCGTACTGATCGTATCTTGCGCCGCCTGGAGGCACTGCTCATCGTCGCCGACGGCACCACCATGCTCACCATCACCGGTAACGGCGATGTGGTGGAACCTGAGCTGGACCTGATTGCCATCGGTTCTGGCGGCCACTTTGCCCAGTCAGCGGCTCGTGCCCTGCTGGAAAATACCGACATGGATGCCCGTACCATCATCGAAAAGGCCATGGGCATCGCTGCCGATACCTGTGTCTACACCAATAACAGTCTGATCCTTGAAGAGTTGGAAGCGTAATAGATGTCACAAATGACCCCACGCGAGATCGTCCAGGAACTGGACAAGCATATTATCGGCCAGTCCGAAGCCAAACGCGCCGTCGCCATCGCCTTGCGTAACCGCTGGCGTCGCAGTCAGGTAGGTGATGATCTGCGCAATGAGATCACCCCCAAGAACATACTGATGATCGGCCCCACCGGTGTCGGCAAGACCGAGATCGCCCGCCGCCTGGCGAAGCTGGCCAATGCCCCCTTCATCAAGATCGAGGCGACAAAGTTTACTGAAGTCGGCTATGTTGGCCGCGATGTAGAGTCTATCGTTCGCGATCTGGTAGACATGTCCATCAAGATGACTCGTGAGCAGGCGATGGAAAAGGTGCGTCACCGTGCCGAGGATGCCGCCGAGGACCGCATCCTCGATATCCTCCTGCCTCCAGCGCGCGGTGTGGAAGAATCCAGCGAAGAGAATCCCACGCGACAAAAATTCCGCAAGAAACTGCGCGAAGGTGAACTGAACGACAAGGAGATCGAGATCGAGGTCACTGCCCCCTCCGTGGGCGTGGAGATCATGGCCCCACCCGGTATGGAAGAGATGACCAACCAATTACAGGGCATGTTCGCCAACATGGGCGGACAGAAGAAAAAGTCCCGTAAGCTGCCTATCCGTGACGCCTTGAAACTGCTGGTGGAAGAGGAGGCCGCGCGTCTGGTCAATGATGACGAGATCAAGGCCCTGGCGGTAGAAAATGCCGAGCAAAACGGCATTGTCTTCCTTGACGAGATCGACAAAATCACCCGCAGTTCGGATTCACACAGTGGCGGAGAGGTCTCCCGTGAAGGGGTACAGCGTGACCTGTTGCCACTGGTGGAAGGTTCAACCGTCTCCACCAAGCACGGTATGGTGAAGACCGATCACGTCCTCTTTATCGGCTCCGGCGCCTTCCATCTGACCAAGCCTTCGGATCTGATCCCGGAACTACAGGGTCGTCTACCTATCCGTGTGGAATTAAAGGCTCTGACGGTGGATGACTTTGTCTGCATCCTAACCGACACCGATGCCTCGCTAACCAAGCAATACAAGGCACTGCTGGCCACCGAAGGGGTAGAGTTGGAATTTACCGCCGAGGGCATCCGCCGTCTTGCAGAGGTTGCCTGGCAGGTGAATGAAACCACAGAAAACATCGGTGCCCGTCGCCTGCACACAGTCCTGGAACGTCTGTTAGAGACACTCTCCTACGAGGCCTGCGACCGATCCGGTGATACCGTCACCGTAGATGCCGAATACGTTGATGAAAACCTGGGTGAACTGTCCCGGGATGAAGATCTTTCCCGCTATATCCTCTAGGGCTATAGCGACCATTCATTGAGGAAACAGAAATGTCCAAGACCCCACGTCCTGTAGACGTCAAACTGCACCAAAAATCGAAGATGCTGGAGATCAGCTTCGATGACGGCAAGACCTTTGAGCTCTCCTGCGAGTTCCTACGCGTCTTCTCCCCCTCGGCCGAGGTCCAGGGTCACGGCCCCGGCGAAGAGGTATTACAGCTGGGGAAAAAAGGCGTCGGCATCAGCGGCCTGGAGTCCGTCGGCAACTACGCCATCCAGCCCACCTTTACCGATGGCCATCATACCGGCATCTTTTCCTGGGAAACCCTGTACAATTACGGCACACACCAGGAAGAGCTGTGGCAGGCCTATCTGGATCGTTTGGAAAAAGAGGGTGGTTCACGCGAGCCAGCCGGTGGCCAGGCCATCGACATCACCAAGGTAGACAAGGTGAATCGCCCCGAGTGGTAGTTCGAGAATAGACATGGAAAATAACGGCAAGACCCATTTCGGTTTCGAAGAGGTAGACGTACAGAGCAAGCAGGGCCGTGTGGCCGATGTCTTTCACTCTGTGGCCGCCAAATACGACATCATGAACGATGTGATGTCCTTTGGTATCCACCGTCTGTGGAAACGCGTCACCATCGAGAAGAGTGGCGTGCGTCGCGGCCAACGGGTTCTGGATCTGGCCGGTGGCACCGGCGATCTGGCCTCCAAGTTCGCCTCCATCGTCGGTCCCGATGGCGAGGTGATCCTCGCCGACATCAACGCCTCCATGTTGCGTGAAGGTCGCGACCGCCTGATCAACGACGGCCATGCCGGTAATACCCGCTATGCCCAGGTCAATGCCGAGTGCCTGCCCTTCCCTGACAACTATTTTGACTGCATCACCATCGCCTTTGGATTGCGTAATGTCACCGACAAGGACGCTGCACTGCGCTCCATGTATCGGGTACTGAAACCCGGAGGTCGTCTGTTGATACTGGAGTTCTCCAAGCCTGTGGTGCCCGGTTTGAATCAGGTCTACGACGTTTACTCCTTCAAACTGTTGCCGATGATGGGCAAGCTCATCGCCAACGATCCGGACAGCTATCGTTATCTGGCCGAGTCCATCCGCATGCATCCGGATCAGGACACCCTTAAAGGGATGATGGTGGAGGCCGGTTTCGAGCGTACCGAATACCATAACCTCACCGGCGGTATCGTTGCCTTGCATAAGGGCTACAAGATCTAGAAGCTTTGTGGCGCGCACAGCACGCCCTATATACCCTTCTATAGGGCGCCCCATGGCTGCCACCCCTGATATACAACTCTTAGCTCGCGGTGCATCCAGCCAGCTTTCATGCCAAAATAGCCCCCTCTTTATTTAATCGGTTACACCCTTATATGGATGAGTTGCTACAGGCATTCTGCGCCACCCTGGAAAGCGCCTTTAATGGCCTTATCGCTATGGATCCCGAGGCCAAACATCGCCTCGCTGACATGCAGGGCAAGGTGATCCGTATCCGCCTGAAAGAGATCGACCTCAGCCTCACCCTGATACCCACTAGCGATGGCGTAATGGTCTATCCCCTCTATGACGCTGAACCCGATACCGAGATCGTCGGCACCCCGATGGGGCTGATAAACCTGGGGCTGGGCAACAAGAGCGCCCTGTTTACCGGTGAGGTAGAGATCAACGGTGACGTGAAGCTGGGCCAACAGGTCAATCGTCTGCTGGATCAACTACACATTGACTGGGAGGAGCAGCTCTCGCACCTGACCGGCGATGCCGTCGCCCACCACCTGGGCAGGGCCGCCCGTGGTACTTTGCAGTGGGGTACACAGGCCCTGGGCGGTCTGGCCACCAAGCTCACCGAATACCTGCAACATGAGTCTCGCGACCTGCCCCTCCACGACGAGGTCGAGCCATTTTTAACACAGGTCGATGGCCTGCGTGATGATCTGGCCCGCCTGGAAGCCCGCATTAAACGAATCCAGCACACCCTGGGAAACGAGGAATAATCGTTGAAGACCTTGCGCCTGTTAAACATCCTTCGCATCTTTTTACGCTACGGTCTGGATGAGTTCCTGTTTCTGTTTCCACCCTTTAAACAGGTGCGCTTCCTGCTCCTGCTCAGCCCCTGGCACTGGCTGAACCGCCGCCGCCCTGTGGGCGAGCGAATCCGCCTCAGTCTGGAGGCATTAGGCCCCATCTTCGTCAAACTGGGTCAGATCCTCTCCACCCGTCGCGACCTGCTACCAGAGGATATTGCCACCGAACTGGCCAAGCTGCAGGACAATGTTCCCCCCTTTTCCAGCAAACTGTCGCGCCAGATCATCGAAAAAAGTCTGGGCCAGAGCATCGAGCAATTATTTGCCAAATTTAAGGATGAACCGCTGGCCTCCGCCTCCGTTGCCCAGGTCCACTCTGCCACCCTTAATGACGGTAAAGAGGTGGTGGTAAAAGTATTGCGTCCAGGCATCGCCCGCACCATCCGTTCCGATGTGGCACTGATGTACCTGCTGGCTGGACAACTGGAGAAACGCTGGTCGGAAGGCAAACGCCTGCGTCCGGTTGATGTGGTGAAGGAGTTCGAAAAGACCATCTTCGACGAGCTAGATCTGATCCGTGAGGCCTCCAATGCCTCCATGCTGCGGCGCAACTTCATCAACTCGCCGCAACTCTATATACCCGAGGTCTATTGGGACTACATCCGCAAGGATGTGATGGTGATGGAGCGCATCCATGCCATGCCAGTCACCGATATCGAGGCCATCAAGGCTACCGGCATCGATCTGAAACAACTGGCCGCCATGGGCGTGGAGATCTTCTTCACCCAGGCCTTTACCCACAACTTCTTCCACGCAGATATGCACCCGGGCAATATCTTCGTTGCCGACGATGGTCGCTACATGGCGGTGGACTTCGGCATCATGGGCAGCCTCACCGAAGAGGACAAACGCTACCTGGCAGAGAACTTCCTCGCCTTCTTCCAGCGTGACTACCGCCGCGTGGCCGAGCTGCATGTAGAATCCAACTGGGTGCCCGCCGATACCCGTGTGGATGAATTTGAATCCGCCATCCGCTCCGTCTGTGAACCTATCTTCGAGCGCCCGCTAGCAGAGATCTCCTTCGGTCACCTGCTGGTGCGTCTATTCCAGACCGCACGTCGCTTTAATATGGAGGTACAGCCACAGCTGGTGCTGCTGCAAAAGACCCTGCTGAATATCGAAGGGCTGGGGCGTCAGCTCTATCCGCAACTGGATCTGTGGCAGACCGCCAAGCCCTTCCTGGAAAACTGGATGAAGGATCAGGTGGGCCCCAAGGCCTTCCTGCGCAACCTCAAACGTCAGGCACCGGTAACCCTGGAACGTCTGCCCGAGGTACCTTTATTACTCCATGGCGTGCTCAAGCAGATGCACGATGGTCGACTGACCACCGCCCTCAAATCCGACGCCCTGGATGGTATCCGCAGCGAGATCCTCCGTGCAAATCGCAGGAGTGTCCTTGCCATCCTCGGTACCGGCCTGCTGATCTCTGCCGCGCTGCTGCTGGAAGTTTCGGCCGCCACCCTGCCCTGGCTAACCGAACCGCGCTGGCTCAGTGGTGGGCTGGCCATCACCGGTCTGTTGAGCTTTATCGCCGCCTGGCCTGGCAGGCCCAGGTCATGAACACACAAACACCACGCCACACCCTGTTGGTCTGGGCCCTGGCTCTGGCCATCTTCACTGTGGTCTACAACATCCTCGAAGGACTGGTGGCAATAAGGTTTGGTATCGAGGACGACAGCCTCACCCTGTTAGGTTTCGGCATCGACTCCTTTGTGGAGGTGATCTCTGGCCTGGGGATCTGGCACATGGTGCTACGCATACGTCGGCATGAAAATGAAGACCCGGACCGATTTGAACGTACCGCCCTGCGCATCACCGGTTTCGCTTTCTACCTGCTGACTATGGGTCTGGTAGCCACAGCACTATTTAATGTCTACACAAACAGCCAGCCACAGACCACCTTCTGGGGCACAGTTATCGCCCTCGTCTCTATCTCCTTTATGTGGCTACTCATCCATTTCAAGGTAAAGGTCGGCACGCTGCTAGGCTCACAGGCGATCATCGCCGATGCCCACTGTTCCCGTGCCTGCATGCACTTCTCTTTCGTCCTGCTAATATCCAGCCTTGCCTATACGCTCACCGGTATCGGCTATATAGATTCCTTGGGAGCGCTGGTGATCGCATGGCTGGCCTTTAAGGAAGGTAGGGAGGCGATGGCCAAGTCACACGGACAGTCCACATGTGGCTGTACCACCTCCTGCAGTACTCCCAACAGCAATTCTTAGCCATGCAAGCAAGAAGTTTGTTAGCATTAAGCACATGTCAAATAACGAACAACTGCCGATGAAACAATACCGTCTCAGTTTCAGCGATATAATCGACCATCAAAATGGCATCGTCGAGGCCATTGTGGATGAGGGCACAGAGGTCTCTGCGAAGCAGATGCACGAACTCCATGACTTTATGCAAGCCCTAACGCCACCCGCCCACGGTCTGTTTGCGAATCGGAAAAACTCCTATTCCTTTACCTTTTCTGGTCTCGCCTCTGCACGCCAGCTACATGGCATCCATGCTGTGGCCGAAGTCACCCACGGAAAAACCAGGAACAAGGTCGTCAAGGCACTATGGCCGGCAAGCATGAAACTGCAATTTTTCGACACAGAAACAGAAGCCCTGGAGTGGCTTAAAAAGAGCATAAAAAAGACATAAAAAAGGCCACTAACGTGGCCTTTTCTCTTAACCGGGTAGGTCGAACCTACTTCATCATATAGGCAATGGCTGCCTTCAGCTCTTTTGCACTCAAACTACTATCACCACCCTTGGGAGGCATCGCACCCTTACCCTTGTCCGCGCTCTTGGTCATTGCAGTCAGACTGCCACGACCCTTCCAGTCAGCCTTATTACCAACCTTGGGAGCGCCCAGAACACCGGAGCTGTGACAGGCAGCACAGGTAGCCTCAACGATCTCCTTACCAGAGCGACCACCGGCCTTAACCACTACGGCACCACTGGTGTTAACCTGACCCGCAGGCTTGATGCGCTCCAGGGTGGACTTCTCTGCCATTTCATCCTGAGCTGCCACAGCCAGACCCAGTACAGAAAGGCCCAGCAATACAGCGATAGCGCGCTTGGCATTTTTCATCATCATAAATCCTCTTAAAATTGGCGAATATGGTTTCCG
>Ga0224506_10001384_pt1 | contig 17471 bp, 17 predicted proteins | sample SF_Jan12_sed_USG_2_FD_169108 | JGI IMG/M metagenome (GOLD analysis project Ga0224506, IMG submission 169108) | Sediment microbial communities from San Francisco Bay, California, United States - SF_Jan12_sed_USGS_8_1 | ecosystem: Environmental > Aquatic > Marine > Sediment | place: USA... | reverse complement strand
TAATTATTAAAGCTCCGACCAAGATTGCAATTATAATAACCAGTGCAGAAATTATCAGATTCGTCGACATTTTAAATCAAATCCTGTCCAGTATCTTTTTCTTTTTCTTGGCAAACTCCTCGTCAGTAAGGACTCCCAGCTCCTTGAGTCGGGCTAGTTTTTCTAATAATTCCAGGCTAGAGACACCATACTGCGTGCCAAGCTTGATTCTTCCTACAAGAATTTCAAAAAAGTAAAAGAATCCGTTGATGATTTTTCTATAGAGTTTAGGGCTTTGTTTCTTTAGTTTCTTTTCCTGTTCTATGCCTTTTTCTTTGAGCTTCTGAGAACTGTTTTTTATCGACTCCCAGTATGGCCGTGATTTTATGAATTCAGTGCCAATCTTTGCAGTTTCCTCAATTCTTTCCAGGGCATCCCTGCCAGTCTTCTTTTCTTGTATCACTGTTTGATCATACTTTATTACCGTATCCCCTAAAATTTTGTCTTTGTTTTTTGTAATGGTTTCTTTAAACGATTTTTCAGTTTCCTTGCTTTCTTTTGTCATAAATTTAACTTCAATACTGTAGTGTACATTGGGTTATTTTAACATCTACATTCTTGGAACGTCTATTTGGCAATTGGCTTTGTTTTATTTTCTGCATTTGTCGCATACTGCCTCAAAGGTTTCCTCGTGCAATACGAGTGATACCCCTGATGAATAGCATTTTGAACATAATCCTGTCATGGAATTTTACATTCTTTGAAATTGGATTAGAACTGTTTGATTGAAAGTTTGGTATACATGAGTCAACAAATATTTGGATTTGGAATTATGTACTTTTTTGGAAAGGATAAATCATGATCAAATAATTTTTTGGATTCATCTAGGACTTAGTTACGGGTAACTGATTCTCATTTTTTTTACGATAAATTACTTACACGTGGGTCCGTTTTACACCCATCTAACTATAACCCCCAGCACGTCGTGCTGGGGTAGAGATAGGGCGGCTCCGTGTAACCATAATTTTCGGCACAATGAAAACTACGATGAAAAAATGATACTGTTATCAATCTTGAATTTTATTGGCTAGTTTATTTGATAATTCAAAAAATCATCTCATAATGGCAAAGAAATGGCATGCCATGTGGATTGGTAGTGCAGGATTGTTCATTGGAATAGCTCTTCTATTACCCCTCAGCATGGATGTTGACAGAGACGGTATTGCTTTGGGGGCAACAAAACTTGTGTACTCTGAAGATCTCTTGTTTTACTCTGTAGACTTCTATTTTGATACAACCTCAATTCCTCACATGATTGAAGTTCAAACAATCTCAAATGTTGCAAATAGAGACAAACCTGCCTCAATATCCGTTGTATTTCCTTTCAAAGGCGAATTATCTGAAAACTCTCAGTGGAATTTTGAACAAACAGAAGACTATACGATAATTACAAAGGAATTTTCATGCTCAGAACAAAAGGTCTGTTCTTTTTCAGATAGTGAACAATCCTTCAAACTAGCTTTGCCCTCAAAGGTGGACAGAAAACAATCCTACAGCCATTCAATTGAGTTCTCCTTTGATGATGGAACTCCTCCTCCACAAGTGTGGGCAGTACTAGAACCTCAAAGATATGAAACAGGTTTTTCTGATATCTCTTCAAAGGCAACACTTCTGGTGGACAAGTCAGCTGAAAGATTTTCATTATTTCCTCAAGGTGAAAAACCTCTTGCACGAGAAAATCAACAAATAAAATGGAATATTGAGAGTGGAAGGATATATTCGGTGGACTATGAAATGCCTCAAGAAAGGCAAATTGAAAACAATTATGGCCTTATCTTGGGACTAACAGGAATAGCTATTGGTGTATTCAGCCTTGTGCTATACTCTTTTGAACAAGCAAAAAAAGAAGATGGGAGGAACAAGTAATGACAAAAATGAAAAAATACAAACTCAATGATAAACCATGTTTTCCATTGAAGAGTATTTGGACGTCTAATGTTTTTTCAGTCAAGATAACAATATTGATAATTTTGTTCTCCTCAGTAGGGTTAATCACCCATAATGTTGTAGCTCAAGAGAACTCTGAGTTAATTCCTTCTTGGATAAAATTTACTGCCGGAGTCTGGGCCGAGGATCAAATCTCAGATCCAGAGTTTCTAAATGCAATACAGTGGTTAGTCAACAATGATTTAATACAAATTGAACAACCTCGACACTATTCACTAGTCATTGAGATGCATGGGATTGAGGATCCCACCTTCTTAATGAATACCGAAATTATCTCATTGAAGATTTCTCACCTTCAAGAGATTTTGAAAGATGAAAATTTTAAAAGACAACTTGTAGATGAAAATAAGAAACTTGAAAGAATGGACGAAAATTCAAGAAATGATTTTATTAAACAAAAAGAGGTAGAGTGGATTTCTACTCCAAAAAAAGAACTGACTCCATTTATGAATAGCAAAATCAATAATCCACTTTCAGATATGCTTCGAGAAAAATTGACATTTTACAATGAAAGATATGGAACACTTGAGTTTGGAGAATTTATCGTTACAAATGCATATGGAGGAAATTTTGCAGTTACAACTAGGGCCGATAATTATGATCAAAGTCCAGAAAATTGGTGGCAGATAACAAAAAGGGAAGGAATTGTGGTAAGACAGCCATCATGGGATGAAAGCGCAGATATTATTTCAGCAGATATCAATATCAGAATTGAAGATGAAAATGGAAAATTCTTGGGAGTATTGAATGCAGCAACCCGTCCTCAATGAAATCTCACTATTTCCTTCACTGTAATTTTCACCATATTTTTTTGGCACAATGAAAACTATGATGAAATTTTTTGAGTAATTATCAATACAAAAATTGTTTTTGAATTTAAATAAATATTGACTTTCGACCTTATCGATCTTGAGTTTTATGAATGTTCTTTAATTTCAATTATGATAATTGTCTTTTTTATTTAATATGAGGATAAAGAAATACAATACAATCTGAAAGTCATATTATTTTCTTTAATCGTTTTTATTTCTGCGCTTGTATACACAGATGCAACACAAGTATTTGCTTTTGAAGTTTCATACAAGCCTAACGGGATTAAACTTGGACCAAATCCCACAGTTTGTACCGTCGAACCAACAGAATTTGATCTATCCTCAAAAGAAGTGGAAAAACTAATGAAACAAACAAAATTGGCAGTTGATGAATGGGAAGCAAAGCTACAGGCGGAAACAAGAAACAACAAAGATGGATGGGCATTTAACTATGTTGAAATCAATGAAAAAAATAGGGCAAATGCAAATGGCGATTGCGACATAACATTTGTATTTGAACCAAAACCCGCAATTGCAGAAAAATATTTTACGTTAGGGTTTACCGATTATGATGCAGAATTACAGACCAGTGTAATTACAATATACTATCTAGAAATTGACGAGTGCTATCACACTGAACGTGAGGGTGATACAATTTACTATTGGTATGAGACATGTTACGGAGAAGACATGCGGATCTCAAATCAGATCAATGGAGTTACAAAACATGAATTTGGTCATGCCATAGGACTCGGGCATTATGAACCAGATGACATTGAAATTGCTGAATTATGGGCAAAGGGAACACAGATTGCCCCTTCAATTATGGCGCAAATAGCATTTGAAAACTCAAACAACATGCAGATCAGAGATATTGATATTGATATGCTCTATTCCATCTATGGTGATGATGGATTTGTCTTGTCTGAAAATGAAGAAGACTATTTTGAATTATTTAAAATAGGCGACTATTTGGAGAAGAAAGAATATGAAAAAATGCAGGATTATCTTGACGTATTTCTAAAAGAAAATCCCGAAAATGATGATGCAAATTATTACCAAGCATTACTCCATTATGAATTAAAAAATTATCAAGAAGCGATTCCATTTTTAGATAAATCAATAGAGAACCAGCCAGAAAATGATGAACTGCTGTACTATCAGGCAAGATCATTGTATAATGTAGAAAAATATGCCGAGGCACTTCCATATATTGAAAGGGCTGTTGAAATAAATCCCGACAGTCTTAGCATTCACTCTAGACATGGAGTCATATTATTTGAGTTAGGACAGTATGATGATGCCCTCAACGCATACAGGATGGCACTATCTATTGATCCTGAGAATTCTACTACTTTGGATAGGAGAGGACAAGTACATTATCAAATGGGAGATTATGAAAAAGCTCTAACATATTTTGATATGGCACTAGATGTTGATCCTGAGGACAAGGGCACTTTGGTTAACAAGGCAAACGCATTGTTTGAGCTTGAAGAATATGATGATGCCATAGAATATTATGAAATGGTTTTGGATATGGATTCAAAACATCTGGAGGCTCTAAAAGGAATGGCTGCATCTCTGGAAAACACAGGCGATGAACGTGAAGCTGCCAAATATTACGAAAGAATCAGTCTTCAAGATGAAAAACCATCTACAAACAAAATCATTGAAAATCCCATCAATGTTGCTTCATCTCAAATACCCGAATGGATTAGAAACAATGCAAGTTGGTGGGTAGCAGGAAATATTGATGACAAGGCATTTGTTGGAGGAATACAGTTTCTGATCAAAGAAGGAGTCATCCAAATTCCAGAAACTGCAAAACCATCTACTACTCCAAGTGGCTCTCAGGAAATTCCTGCGTGGATTAAGAATAACGCTGATTGGTGGTCTCAAGGATTGATTTCTGATGGTGATTTTCTAAAAGGAATAACCTTCATGGTTGAAAATGGGATAATTACAGTTTAAACAATGGAAGAATCGACTAATACCATCAAAAATAGGAGTCCATTATGGTACGAGTTACCGCTTATCTTTACAGTATTAGGTGGGATAATAGCCTACTTTAAAATAAAAAATGACGATCCAAAAAAAGCAAGAAATTGCTTAATCCTGGGAATTATTCTTACTGTTCCGTTGTTTTTAGCAATTGGTTTTGTAGTGCTTTTTGAAACATCAACTTCATTTTATGTGGTAGCAAGTGACAGTATGAATCCTACAATGGAAGTTTATGATCTAGCTATAATTTCTGATGCTGTAGCATTTGATAAAATCGAGGTAGGAGACATTATTGTATTTGATAGACCATCAGACCATAACAGAGTAATCGTACACAGAGTTGCATCAATTATTGATGATGATCCTAAAACAATTAGAACCCAAGGAGATGCGAATCCAGGATCAATTCCAGGAACCGACTTTCCAATTACAGAAGAAGAATACATTGGTAAGGTATCTTATGTACTTCCGCAATTAGGTTATGTTACTCAAATTTTAAAACCTCCTGTAAACAATATCATAAATGTAATACAACTTGGCATTTTACTAATTCCAGTTATTTTACATGTGAGATACAAAAAAAATCAAGTTTCATCTAAAGGATAAGAGAGGATACATTGAATTGGAGTTAAGTGACTATCTACTTTTGTTGGTATTGCTGAAATCTCCTATACTGGCTTTTGTATATTTCAAATTTATTCAAAAGTCCAACATAAAGAAAGACATCAAATCTACGCTCGAAAGTAATAGTTCCACGAGTTCAGACTCGTTGGCTTGAAACTATTTGACTCCATCCCATTATTGTATATGAATCTCTGAAATAGACAAGTTCAAATCTTCGAGAATATGGTGTGGAAACTTGTTAGGAATTCTGAATGCGGCAACTCCTCCAGAATAATAAAAAATTGAAAAACTTTCTAATTTGTACATGCAATTAGGGCCTTTTTTACTCTGGGAGTAATTCTGTTAGTCTGGTTTTCTCTAATCTTGTTTTTTACCCTCCAAAGTGTGGGTTTTGTGATGCCATGTTCTTTTACATCCTTTGGTTTTAGCTGTAAAATCTTATCTGATATTTTGCCAAATTCTATATCTAACTCGTTTGGGTCCTCATAGATTTGGTAGCTGTCTTCATCTAGTTCCTCATCAATGGATATGGTATTGCTCTCCTTTCCGATATGGACTATCTCTGCAATCTCTACATGTTTTCTCTCAAGTACGCCTAAATTCCCATCAAATTTGGCCTCTGGATGAGTGATATAGTCTCTAAATATCTCCCAAAAGGTCTTCCAATACTCTTTTCCTCGTAGTTTTTCTTCATTTGTTTTGTCATTATAGTCAAGAAAATAGTCATGAACTGCATCCTTAGCAGGATTTGTAAACGGCGCCATGGGCTTTATCGGTTCACCAGTTTCAGGATTTATCATCCTGGCAAAACCGAGTATTCCAAAGTTTGATGGCTTGATTTGTCTGTGATAGTCCTTGCCTTTGTTAAACTCAGACAACCTTTTCACCAAGCTTGGTTTGGATAGGCCTAGTTTTTGAAGAGCATATTTGTTTTCATACTTGTCTTGCAATTCCTCTATGTGTACATCACCAAATTCTAAATCCAGAATGTCGGTCCAAAGTTCCTTGTGCCAATCTTCTTTCTCTTTCTCATCTAAATCAGATCTCACTGAAAAAGGATTAAGTAAATGCCCAAGACCATGTGATGACGTTTTGTCTTCATCAACTACTCTTTTGCCATTTTCATCAAGGGTAAAAAGACAGTATCTTTTGGCAGATATTCCGTAAAATCCTATATTCTTTTTTTCTATCTCAAACACTTGAACGTCTTTCTTGTTTTCAACATCGTATGGATTCAACGGGTAGAAAAATCTCTGAAGTGCATCAGTATATTCTGATGGCACCATCATGGAATCAGTGTCACAATATGCGTGAGATGTTTTTCCTTTACTTTCTCTTTGCAATACTGCTTCAGATGATGCAAGCAATAGTCTTGCAGCAGACGTAATTGCAACTGCAATGATCGGATTAAACATAACTCCAGGTTCTTCCACTTTGGCTTTTGTTACCTGGAACTGCTTTAGACCAAATATGTCAATGGGTATTTTGTTTGGTTTATCATATGTCCTGACCTCAACAAATATCCCATAACTGATTGCATTTGTGATAATTTTGATTATCTTTTGTTTTCTTTCATAAAAATCAAAATCAACTTTTGATGTTTCTTTGGATTTGTCTCTAAGACTTTTTTGTTCCTGTCTGTACTCGATTAGTTTTTTGAAGAGGTCGTCTTTATGAGGATTAACTATGGTTCCGTGAATGTCGGTATTTTTGAGTCCTCTTTGAATGCCTACAGGTTCAAACTTTATTGCCTTCAATATCTTTGGAGATTTGCCAGTGTATAGTTTTGACGATATTACATCTGCAAGACTGTACCAAATGGGCGTGGGCGCTGACTTGATCTGAGAAATGCCGATATTCCAGGCGTGCTTATCCCCGAATTGCGCCCGAATGGGCAATACATCGTCCATGGGCTCAACTAGTACAATTGCCTGAAGTTTAGTCCAAGTGATTTTATCGCGTACATGGTCTAGTTCAAAACTATCCACAAAATTAACAATCTCTTGGGTTGCATCTGTGGATTTAATGTGGTCTGCAATGACAAACTGCCAGAGATTCTGCAATGTACATACAGTAGGATACATTGAAAGAAAGTCAAGCAAGTCTACATTGAGGGGCTTTCTTCGGATTTTACATTCTGTTCTTCCTCCATAATAACAACTCATTATGTTTCCAATTACTTCGTCTGGAAAATCGGTATTTTTGAAGAAAAATGATTTTACTCCCATCATGTTTAGAAATTCCTTTCCTATTGATGCTGGAGTATATGCCTTTGTGATTGGTATTGGCAGCTCATATTTTTCAAACTCTTCTTTTGCATTCAAAAACAATGAAAAAGTAGATCTTACATCATTGATGCAATACTCTATGTATTTTGGATTTATCTTTCCATGCTCTTGTGCTTTGTATTTTTTGTAATCTGTCTTGAACGCATCACATGCAGTTTCTAGTGTATGTTTTTTGTCAGTGAGTGCATGACATAATGTTCTCAAGTCAACAAAGTTGTTGTCAACTCTTTTTGGTTTCTTTTTCTTGTCATCACTCATCGGATTTCCCCATGAGATAAAGGATAACGTACTGGATACTGGAGTTATTAACAATCTTGGATAATCCCAATTCTTTGATAGTTCCAATGAGAACCCTTCAGCCTTTTTCATTCTTGCCGTAGTAGAATTGATTGCGATGTGGTTAAGGTCAAAAGGAAGATTAAACCCAATACACAGACTGTGCAAATCATATACCTCATGGAGAAAAATCTGTCTGAATTGCTTTAGTGTGAATAAAGGAATGTTATTTTTTTCACCATATTCTTGCAGAATTTCTTTTTCTTTTCCAGTTGTAACTTTTTCATCATAGAATATCCCATTTTGCTCCAGACTCTTTCTCTGATAAATCTCAAAATATCCAAACGTCAAGTTTTGGTACAGGTCTGTTCTGGTTTCAGTATCAAATACAAGGTATCTGTCAATTTTTGAGAGAGTGTCATTTTCATCTTTTTGCAGATGTGGCAGTACTGAAGCGTAGAACGGTGATATTTTCTTGCTGTCCATATACAGAGTTGCCTTGTGAGGGATTGTAAAGGCACGAACTGCAACTTTTTCCGTGCCTATCATCTAATAATCCTCTCCAATGAACGATCTGAAATTAACCTCAAAAGGTCAGAAATACCCCGTAGTACAAGTGCATCTTTGACCACTTGTGGTTTGTCATTCTTGTCTGACCAGTTCTTAGGCCAACTTTTCATCTGTTTTCGTGAGATACGACCATGACAGTTGCGGCATAGACTCACAACCAAATCAGAATTGCCCTTGGCACCAATATGATGAAATTCCATATCCATTGGATTGTCATGATTGCATGCAATGCAAAATCCCTGACTTTGCTCAAAAGTGTCACGCCAGTTGTTTTCTTCTATTAGGCGTTTTGCTTTTTTGAAATAATCATTTCCGTTTTTTGATATTTCCATGTCTGGCATCAGTTTGCACCTCCACTGCTGTAGATGGTGAAATGCTCTGGCTCCTCTATTTTTTCTCGGATTGCAGTCAGTTTTGTAATGTCCGTCTCTAGAATGTGTTTTTGTCCTTTCACGTCTGTCACTGTGATACCTTTGAATGCATCAAGTGCATCTTCTTGTCCTTGTTCCATTCTTTTTTCAATGGAGCTGTGATACTGACCAATCAGTTTTGCTTGTCTAATTCCTTTCACCTGCACCCATACCTCTTTACCATTTTCATACATGCGCATCTTTCTGAGTAAGTTGTCATTCTTTTTGACAGTTATTCTGTTACTTTTCTTTTGCAATGCTGTACCTGCATATTTTTTAACAGTTGGAATTGTTGTTCCCACACTCTTTGTGGCAGATGTAATTGTTTTACCACGCCGCATTTGCCTAATTACTTCCAAAGAATTTTCATATGCTATGATTTGCCTTGGTGGAAGGGAATCGAGATTCCTTTTCCATCTAGGTACTTTAGTTCTCATCAATCATCCACCTCCTCCACATCATTTTGTTTTGGAACTGGGTTGATAACCAGTTCTAGGTCATCCCCCAATTTTATTTCCACATAATCACCTGCATCAAGCCCGACTGAATCCAGCCAAAACAAAGGCAATGAAACAAGGCGACTATAATCGCTTTTGTGAATCTTTCTAAGATTCATTTCTGTTTCGGTCATACTTTATAGAAGTAGAAACTTTTAGTTAGCGATTAACATTGTATTTCTAATACCTAGGTAAATACCTAATTTTAGGCATAAAATAACTGAATATTATCAAAAATCAATCATAATACCTATGTATAGTACTTGATAAATATCATAAAAAAAATCCAAAATATGGAAAAAAGGAACAGAGGTGAAAAACTACCCAACAATTTTGTTAAAACTGCAATTTTACTTTATCTTACTGATTCAGAAAAATCAGCATCCGAGATCAGGGATTATCTGAAAGTCATTCACAACATAAAGGAACCAAAAGGAGTCAGAGTACATCTTGCAAAATTATATGATGAAGGTTATCTAGATAAAAAGGTAAAGAAAGGAATTGGAAGTTATTACACATGGAAAGAATCAGTGGAATCATTTCAAAAGATCATAAGCTTTTTGTCAACTCATTCTCAACTCATCAGACAAGTAGAAATTCAAAATCTAAAATACCGTGATTACAATTCAGTTAAAGTTAAACTAAAATCAAAATGGCAAAGGAAATTAAAAACTGAAGAACTTGAAATGCCATACCCATTCAAGTATGGTAGAGGACATGAAATGCGATATTTATCCAAACTTTCAGACTTGACACAACCATTTGATACATCCAGGTTTTGGTATAATACAGAATATACCCGAAAGTTTCTTAATAAAAAAACTCTGAGATATTGCATCCACATTGCATATCAAAAATGTAAAAATGATGAAAAAGTATTGGAGAAATACAAAGAGTATGGTGCAAAACTAAGAAAATACAGGTTCCGTCACAATTGCTTTTATCAATATAATGATGACAGTCTTGTTGCAATGATGTTTCACTCATATACTCTGGTATCCCACATGGTAAATCTTGAACAAAATTACAGACAATACATGATAGGATCAAACGCAGGAGATGAATTTATCTTTAGGATGGTGATGACAGACTTGTTTTATAGGGAATATCCTGCTCTGGAAATGGAGTATTTTAAGAAAGTTGAATTTATTGAAAGGAGGTTAAAGAACGGAAAGTTTGACGGTTTGGACATGCACTTTAGCTGCTCACTTGGAGACATAGCCGAAGAGATAATGAAAGAAAAACATCCCGAGGGATTGATGCTTTGAATTCACTGCTAGTGACAGGTTTTGGGACCTCAATTTACGTTGAAAAAAGAAAACTGACGATATACAACAAACTAGAAGGCAAAAAAGAAGAGTTCTATCCCCACAAAATCGTATATGATGGAATAGTTATTGATGGACTCACGGGGAACATCACCTTTGAAGCTATGCGATGGCTCATGAAACACAACATCAACCTGACATTATTGAACTGGAACGGTCAAATCCTAGCAAATACCCTGCCTGAGCAGCCAAAGTCAGGGAAATTGCGCATAAAACAGTATGAGAAATACCTTGATTCTGAGACTAGGTTTGAAATAGCCTCAAACATAGTACAGTCAAAGATTGAACAATCACTCAACCTGCTTGATGAACTGTCAAAATATCATGAGATTGAAAATATTGTCAAGATCAAGAAATTATCACATAAAGACAGAATCCTTCAAATCAACAGAAATTTGGAAGAACAAGACATTTCAAAATCAATTCGACAATTAATGACCTGTGAAGGTCAAATTGCTGAATCATACTTGAAAATAATGGTAGAGATATTCAACAAGATAAATCCTGAATTTCACTTTACTGGACGAAAAGACAAGACAAATTCCAGAAATTACAATGCATCTGATGAGATAAACGCATTGTTGAACTATGGGTATTCTATACTTGAATCAGAAGTCAGAAAGACAATAAACTCTGTAGGTCTGGATTATTCAATTGGGTTCCTACATGAGATTAATCAGAGCCATACACCACTAGTTTATGACATTCAAGAATTATTCAGATGGTTAATTGACTTGTCAGTTATTGAATTGTTAGAAGAAAGAAAAATTAAAAAATCAGATTTCATCATCACTGAAAACTATCACACAAGATTAAGAGCAAATACGGCAAAAATGTTAATTGAAAAAATTAATGGTAATTTCAATCATAAAATACAATATAAAAACAAGAAGAGATATTCATATCAAAATATTTTGCATGACAAAGTACAGCAACTTGCAAATTTTATTTCAGATAAACAAAAAAACTTTGATTTTGATATTCCTAAAATTATAATTCAAAGAAATGATGTTGTGCAAATTAGAGAGAAAATTCTAAACATGACACCACAACAAAGAAAACAATGTGGAATCAACAAGTCAACTTTGTGGTATTTAAAAAATAATTTAACAAAAGGAAAAAAGATTACGATTTATGATAAAATAAAAACAAAATTGGAAAACGGTATACCGAACGTGCCCCCTAAAGCTTAAGTATGATTTTGTACTTCTATATAGTGTAGAACAACTAAGCGATTCTTCAGATTTACAGACAAGTAATGATTTAGAGATAGAATTAATTTCAGAACAAATGAATTAATTTTTCTGGGAGATGTGGCGCATGTTCAATATATCTACAGAAAAAATATCGTTGTCAGAAAAAATATCAGAAAAAACATCTTGTTGTTCAGAAAAAATAGGAGGTGAAACAGAAAAAATGAATGAAATAATTACAGAACAAATAGAATTTCCAGAAATAATGCAAGTGGATACTGAATTAATCTCAGAACAAATCAACGATTATACAGAAAAAATAGGCACAAATTCAGAACAGATAGATGATTTTCCAGAAATAATCCCTGAAAAAATCACAGAAAAAAAGCGATATCGAGGACAGAGAGGCCAAGATAAGGTGCCCAGACGATTAAACTACAACTCTATAATGAATTTGAAACCTTTCAAGTCTAATGCAATAACTCTTGAAAGAGAGACAACCACTATGGGGTTATCAAATAACGAGATTAGGATTATTGGAATTGTCTTGTTGACGGCAATAGTTGGAATAGTAATCTGGAAAATAATTGAATGGTTAAAAGAACCTGTAAAAGTTACAGAATGGGATTTTTAACCATTCTTCCTTTTTTATTTTAAAATGTCTAATTTTAGTTTGAATCTGTTTTATTTTCTATAATCACATTGAGATAAAATTAGTTCTACATGAATAGAGTCAAGCTAGAATCTCTTAAGTTCAATGAATTATCTCGACCCAAAATGGTTCAACTTCTCGTAAGCGTTAGGTCGCGGGCTCGTATCCCGTCCGAGGCTCTGTTTTGTTATGTTTTTCTTTGATATGTTACTAAATTCTGTAATGGCGTTACTAAATTCAGTAATGTTTTGTATTATGGGGAGTTCTAGCATATAGTATTCTTTGATTTTGTTTCTTATTCTATGATTGAGTACTCTTTTGTGTGGAATACTTGGATGGTTTTGTTTATGATAATCCTAATTTTTTTAATCTTGATTTGATTCCGCCTTTATTCCTGCCAAGCTTTTCGCATAATTCTTGTATCTTTTCATCCTCGCTTAGTTTATTCGATTTATCACTCCAGTAACTCTTCAAAGATTCATCATTTTCTTTTGTCCATGGTTCATATGCCTCTGGATTTACTTTTTGAGATTCTATCTTTTGCAAATTGGGTTTTTTATTCAGCACTTGGTTTGATTTTGGTTTATTTTCTTTTGTTTTGATTTCTTTTAGTTTTCTTTCTTTAACGGAAAAATTATTTGGTAAATCCACATCAAAAATCTTGTATGCAACTTTCTTTTCTTCTATTAATTTTCTAACTCTTTGTTCACTATTTGTGCTCCCTGCCCCTTTCTTTTTTAATTCAAGAAAATCTAATGATTCATCATTAATTCCAATCAAATCTAATGATGGTTGTCTTGATGTAGTAGATAGTGTGATAATTGAATCATATTTTGATAATAATGCAAATTCTCCCAAAATTTGAGAATAATCTCCTGAGGTTACATTCACTCCAGCTCTATACGATTTAGTTTGTTTCTGTTCTAATTTTTGATTCATGTCCTGAATTTCATTCTCTTTATTCTGAATATCCACATCATGTTTTTTCTTTAAATTTAGCAAAACTACTACAAGAATTCCTAAAGTGATTGTCATGATAATTGCCCATACTAGAATTAACATCATTTCATGTTCCAGGAATTCTCTATGATAATTATGAAAATAAGCATTTGTACAATTTTCGGGGGCTTGAAATAGGTTTGATTCAGGCCTCGATCAGCTAACCTTACGCTGATTCGGCGTTAGGTCACTTCATCTTCGAATCTAATACTGATGAATAGTATTCTTTTAACAAATAATAATTGTGATAAAAAAATACAATTTATTGGAATCTGATTTTATATTTACAAAAATAGTCACAAAAAGTGAGAAAAAAGATTGTTTTATTCTAATTCCATCCAAGTATAATCTACCTTCAAAACTTACTATATTTTCAGATAAATGGAAATTTTATTCGACAATAGATTCAAGAAATCGTATATATGCTAATTCTCTATTTGAAAAATTAAAAATTGAGATTGGTACTGAAATAAAATTCTCAAGAAAGAATGGAAAATATTATTTTTCAACAATTTGATTTTTGTGTAGGCTTGAAATCAATAAATAGCAAATAGTTAATACTAATTTTTTTTAATCTCTATTAAATTGAGTAAAACAATTCAGGAAAATATTCTAGATTTTGATTTTAAAAAATCTGATACTAGGTATGGACCTCATGGAATTCATACATGGTTAGCTGCCATGATACCACCGTTAGCAAAAAAATTAATTGAAAAAACTAAACCTACAAATCTTTTAGACCCCTTTTCTGGAGGTGGAACTGTTTGTGTAGAAGGAATTCTCAACAAGATTCCCGCAACTGCTGTAGATGCAAATCCATTATCATACATCATTACAAAAGCAAAAACTACTCCTTTAACACATTCTAAAACAAAAGATTTGTTTGAAGAAATCAAAAATGATGCAACAAATAACGATTTTACAGAATTTCATTTTCCTGATTATAAAGAATATAGAACCGAATATTGGTTTAAAGAAGAACATTTTGGTCCATTGAATAGTCTAGCTCGTTCAATTTATGAAATTAAAAATAAAAAATTAAAAGTATTTTTTCAATGTGTTTTTTCAGCTACAGTTAGAGATGTTTCTTTAACATACCGAAATGAAATTAGATTAAGACGATTAGAGCCTAAAGATTTGGTGAAATTTGACCGTGATGTTTTGAAAACATTTGAAACAAGATATGAAAAAACCCTTGATAGGCTCAAAGAATTACCTTCAAAATCTAATGCTAAAGTAATTACAGGTGATGTCAAAAAAATGCCTTTCAAAAACAATGAATTTTCAACCATAATCTGTTCTCCACCTTATGGAGATGAACGAAATGGTGTTCCATATTTCCAATTTACCAAAAATATGGCCTATTGGCTAGGAATCCCTAAAAATGATTTAGAATCGTACAAAAAGAATGTTTTAGGATGGTTCAATAAAGAAACCATTCTTGAAAAGCATTCACCAGAATCCAAAACTTTCAGGAAATTACTAAAAGATATCAAAAGTAATCAAAAAAATGTTAATGAAGCAATTTCATTTTATTCTGATTATAATATTGCTCTACAAGAAATGTCTAGAGTAACAAATGACAAAATTGTTATTGTAATTGGAAATAGAGTGTTAAACAAAACAATTGTAAATAATGCAAAAATTACTACTGAATTATTTGAAAATTTGGGAATTAAATTGTCTGAGCATCTTAAACGTGATTTACCATCAAAACGAATTCCACGTTTTGGAGATTCAAAAATAGTTGAAGGTGGCCAAATCGATAAAGAGGATATTCTGATTTACTCTTTAAAAAAATAATCTAATTACTCAACGTGTTTGTTAAATGATTTAATAAATCTGGATACGAACCAATTACTTGCTGTAATTCATTTGTTAAATTATTGTGCTGAATATGAAAAACTCCATCCAACGCAGGAACTTGGGACATTATATTCAATCTTGCATCTCTTCCAGAAAATTCATCATTTGTTAAAAGATATACTTGAACTTCTGGCAAATTATTTCTCAATACCCAATCTTTGATTGCATACGCTTCATAACCTACTTCATACATTCTATCATGCCTCATTCCCCATTTCAAAGAAACCACTGCTCTAAAATCTTGTAAATTCCTACCAATAACATCTGGCTGAGGAATCCAGTTAACTTGTTCAAATCCTTGAATTTCATTGATGTGATGGCCTCTTCCTGGAAATACCATTAAGTTATCATTTCCCACTACATTTGTAGCCGTATCTCTAACGATTAATTCAAACCAATCCCCATTACATCTTCCTAGTTGATTTTGTGATAGATTTCTGAATTGCCTTCTAGCTTCACTTTCACATTCAGTCATGACAGTAACAATATGTTGAGAATATTGATTTTGATTTTCTGGTAATGGATTATTCCTAATTACTTCTTCATAAACAGGCATGATGATGTTTGATATCGGTGTGGACAATGATTCTTCTGCATTTTTTCATATAATCACAAAAGTGTCAAAAAAAACGTAATATCATCTAAATTTTCTTCATACTATCTAAATAATATGGATAGTATTCTGTATCTACAAAATCTTTCATAATTGATTTTTTATCTATGGCCTTAATTGAGAATTATATATCTTGAAGCTAGTTTGGGTTCAATCATTATACTTCTTGGAGAATTAACGGAACGAAAAAAGAAAGAATGATTATTTTCAACTCTTCTTTTGATTATTTTTAGAGATATTAGAAAAAAAGTTATTGTAATACATACACAATACACCTGTACTACATACTACATCCAACTTTTTGTTCTTCTTCTCTCTAAGTCTCTTTGAGCTTTATTTCATGCTCTTTCTCTTCTTTCCCTTTCAATTTCTGACATTTCTCGTAAGAAAATAACTTCATTATCTTTCATTTTTTCGAGTTCTGTTTGAGCTTTATCAACAGATGTTAGTAATTCAACTCTTTCATCCCATTCTGCCTCGAATAGTTTGGGATCGATAAGTTTTGATCTAGTATCTGCTTCATAATATCCCATTTAGGTTCAAAAATAGTGACCTAACGCCTACAGATAAAGGATCATATGAAAATCATCCTGCAAATTTATTCTATCCTGTTTGTTACCATCCGTTTTTTGGAATCAAATGCTTAAGATTCGATACTGTAGATTTTTTCATTATAGTTCATTGTGCCGAAAATTATGGTTACACGGAGCCGCCCTATCTCTACCCCCAGCACGTCGTGCTCCCACTCAAATTTGAACCCGCAATAGATCATAAATTTGATTAAAAATCGTGTAAAATCAGGGACATATTTGCCCTTTTTTGTTCCTAATCATGCCTAAAGAGAGTTTGCAAAACCGATCATGGATTATAAAATAATGCACAAGCATCCGCCAACATGATTAAAGGTAAATAGTCATGTATTTTCTAGGCAGATTTCAAATAATTTCATCTCATGGTTTTTGCCATTGTGATTTTAAACGATTAAGACGCCAGAGCTTGCGCTAGGAGTCAGTAATCAGATTAAAAATGCATAGCTTTCGCTATGTATGATTAAAAATGAAATCATCGTACAAGTCGTGTATTATGTAATCCACTTGATGAATGAAATGATTCATCGCGCATAGTCTCTATGTAAGTGGCTGAACCGATGTGTTGGTCTATTAGTAAAGGCTGGCTCACCACTCGCCGAAGCTTGTGATCTACACCACCTTCCTATCAACGCAGTATTTTGCTGCCGACCTTCATCTTACGAAAGAATAACTTGTCTCGGGATAGGATTCGTGCTTAGATGCTTTCAGCACTTAGCCTAAACGGCTTAGCTGCCCGGCCTGCCTTATCAGACAACCGGTAAACCAG
>Ga0224506_10001383_pt1 | contig 17474 bp, 14 predicted proteins | sample SF_Jan12_sed_USG_2_FD_169108 | JGI IMG/M metagenome (GOLD analysis project Ga0224506, IMG submission 169108) | Sediment microbial communities from San Francisco Bay, California, United States - SF_Jan12_sed_USGS_8_1 | ecosystem: Environmental > Aquatic > Marine > Sediment | place: USA... | reverse complement strand
CGAAGACACCATCAAGGGCGTTAGCGATGATAGTCTACACAAGACCAGCAGCTCGCTGTGCCGTATCGTCAAACCCGATATCGATGACTCAGACCCCTTCGACGACATACGCAAAAACACCAATTAATAAAAAGCCCGCGAAAGCGGGCTTTTTATTACAGGGTATGATTACCGCTTAGGGCATATCATCGATATCGGCACCCTCTTTCTCCACCGGCATCAGATCCGCCTTACTTACTCCCATCGCCAATACCATCGCACTGGCCACATAGATGGAAGAGTAGGTTCCGATCACAACCCCGGCGATCAGAGCCGTGGCAAAACCATGTATCAGCGCACCGCCAAGGAAAAATAGCGCAAGCAGTACCAGCATGGTGGTCACCGAGGTCATCAAGGTTCTTGACAGGGTCTGGTTCAGCGACTGGTTAATCACCTCTTCCGAGCTGGCCTTACGTGCTTTGCGGAAATTTTCGCGTATCCGATCAAATACCACGATAGTGTCGTTCAGTGAGTAACCGATTACGGCCAGAACCGCCGCCAGTACGGTGAGGTCAAATTCCAGCTGGAACACCGAAAAGACACCGATAGTGATAATGACATCGTGTAACAGCGCGGCAACCGAGCCCAGCGCAAAGCGGTACTCAAAGCGCAATGCTACGTAGATCAATATGCCAATAATGGCGAACAGCATCGCCATACCACCATCCTCACGCAACTCCTCGCCCACCTGTGGACCTACAAATTCCACTCGACGCATATCAACACTGCTGTCGGCAATGCGCAGGGCGCGCAGGATATCACTGCTCAGATCCGCATTGGTCAATCCCTCTCTGGGAGCAACCTTGATCAAGACCTCTTTGGCGCTACCGAAGTGGGTAACAATGGCCTCGGCATAACCGGCTTGGGTAAGTATATTACGTACGACTTCAGTATCCACCGACTGTTGATAGCCTACCTCGATCAGGCTACCACCACTGAAATCGAGTCCCAGATTCAGGCCACGGGTAAAGAGTGACACGATCGATATCAAGATCAGCAGGACAGAGAATCCCATCGCCAATCTGCGTTTGCCCATGAAATTGAACTTACTGTTCTTCATTATTTCCATCTCAATGGCTCCCTCAGATCGACAGTTTGTTTATACGGCGCTGACGGCCGTAGGTCAGATTCACCACCGCCCGGGTCACCATGATAGCGGTGAACATCGAGGTGATAATGCCGATGGAAAGTGTGGTGGCAAAGCCCTTTATCGGGCCTGTACCCAGCCCATATAACACCAGTGCCGCCAGTAAGGTGGTGATGTTTGCATCGGCAATGGTCGACAGGGCCTTGTCATAACCGGCAGAGATACTGGCCTGTGGTGAGTTACCAACCCCCAGCTCCTCGCGGATACGTTCAAATATCAACACGTTTGCATCCACCGCCATACCCACGGTAAGAACAATCCCGGCAATACCGGGCAGGGTTAGCGTGGCCTGGAACATAGATAACACCGCCACCAGCAGTACCAGATTCACCGCCAGCGCGAAGTTGGCGATCATGCCGAAGGCCTTGTACCAGAAGGCCATAAAGGCCAGTACAAAGATCAAACCAATCATGACCGAGTTAAAGCCCTGATCGATGTTGTCCTGCCCCAGGCTAGGGCCGATGGTCCGTTCTTCGATGATCTCGATGGGAGCACGCAACGCACCTGCTCGTAATAACAGGGCCAAATTTCGCGCCTCACGGCTGCTGTCCAGACCGGTGATCTGAAAGCGGGAACCCAGTTGTTCACGAATACGGGCAACGTTGATCACCTCTTCGATCAGCTGGGTCTCCTTGACCTCTTTGCCATTTCGAATGTGGGTAATCTTCTTCTTTTCGATATATATAACCGCCAGCAGACGGCCGACGACATCACGGGTAGCACGGCTGAACTTGCGTCCGCCCTTGCCATCCAAAGAAATGGTTACCGACGAGCCACCGCTCTGTGAGTCGATACCACTCTTGGCGTCGGTGATGGAGTCACCGGTGAGCATGACGCGGCGATCCAGCAGGATGGGATTGCCATTACGCTCGTAATAGAGTCGCGAACCTACTGGTACGCGCCCCTGGGTGGCCGCCTGCACATCACCGGTCTCATTGGCGAGACGGAATTCCAGAGTTGCGGTGGCGCTGAGGATCTCCTTTACTTGCGCAGGGTCCTGTACACCCGGTACCTGTACCACAATGCGGCGATCGCCCTGTTGCTGGATCACAGGCTCACGTACACCCAGTTCATTTACCCGCTTGCGCAAGGTGGTGATGTTCTGTTGCAGAGCCTGGCGCATCTCTTCGCGACGCGCGACCTCGGTAAAGCTGGCAACCAGGGAATAACCACCTTCATCACTGCTATCAACTTCCAGATCACGGAACTGCTCACTGATCACATCCAGGCTCTGGTCACGACTGGCCTGGTCACGGAAATTGATCCGCAGTTGATGACCTTCACGCGATACCCTTGCGCCGCGGATCTTCTCCTCGCGCATCGTGGTACGCAGGTCACCGACGTATTGTTCCATACGAGTGGCGATGGCGGCATCCATATCCACCTCCATCAGCAGGTGTACACCACCACGCAAATCCAGACCCAGATACATGGGCAAGGCATTGATGTTACGTAACCATTCAGGGGTCGCGGAGGCCAGATTCAGTGCCACCACGTAACTACTACCCATGGCCTGGCGAACAATATCGTAGGCCTTGAGCTGATCCTCGGTATTACGAAAACGAATCATCAGGCTGCGAGTGCCAGCCTCAACCGATTTGTAGCTGAGGTTATTGGCTTTAAGAGCGGTTTCTGCCTGCGCCTGAGCATTGGCGTCTATGGCATCCTTACGCGCACTCACCGAGATCTGTAGTACAGGGTCTTCGCCAAACAGGTTGGGAGCGGCATAGACCAGACCAACCAGCACGACGATGGTAATTAAGAGGTATTTCCAAATCGGGTAACGATTCATCGACTCACATCCCCATGCGCCCTGGACGGGCGCAATCAAACATTATTATTTTTTCGCGTCTTTAATTGTGCCTTTAGGCATCAGCGAGGCAACCATCTCTCTTTGTATGAGCAGTTCCATGCCATCGGCTACTTCTACGGTCATAAAACCGTCACCGATATTGGTAATCTTGCCGAGTATGCCGCCATTGGTCACGATCTCGTCACCCTTGGACAGGGCCGTAACCATATTCTTGTGTTCTTTTACACGCTTGGACTGCGGACGGATGATCAGCAGATACATGATCAAGAACAGACCACCAAAGAACAGCAGAGAGGTCATTGGATCGCCGCCCTGTGCTGCGGCAGCGCCGCCTTCGGCCATCGCATCGGATATGAAGAAGCTCATTGTCTCGTTAACTCCAAAGTTGATAAAGGTTTCATTATGACACAGGAGGTACGTCCTGCGCCCTCTTGTGATAAAACTCTGTGACAAAGTCGTCTAACCGGCCAGCGTCTATCGCCTCGCGCAGACCGGCCATCAGAAACTGATAATAATACAGATTGTGTAGGGTGTTCAGCCTCAGGCCAAGGATTTCATTACCCTTGTCCAGGTGACGCAGGTAGGCGCGACTGAAATTGCGGCAGGTGTAGCAGCCACAGCTCTCGTCCAGAGGACGGGTGTCCTTTTCATACTTGCTGTTACGGATGCGCACCACTCCTTCGGTGGTAAACAGGTGGCCGTTACGGGCATTACGTGTTGGCATCACACAATCGAACATGTCGATACCACGACGTACCGCCTCAACAATATCCTCCGGCTTGCCGACTCCCATCAGGTAGCGGGGTCTATCCTCCGGCATCTGTGGTGTGGTGTGATTCAGAATACGGATCATGTCCTCTTTCGGCTCACCAACCGAGAGGCCGCCGATGGCATAGCCATCAAAACCGATCTCGGTCAGCCCCTGCAGAGAGATATCCCGCAGTCCCTCGTGCATACCACCCTGGACGATCCCGAACAGCGCCGAGGGGTTATCACCATGGGCATCCTTGCTGCGCCTGGCCCAACGCAGCGAGAGTTCCATCGACTCACGTGCCACCCTCTCATCCGCAGGATAGGGAGTACACTCATCGAAGATCATGACGATGTCGGAGCCCAGCTCCTTCTGTACCTGCATCGACTCTTCCGGGCCCATGAAGACCTTGTCGCCGTTAACCGGGTTCTGGAAATGCACACCCTGTTCAGTGATCTTGCGCAGCTTGCCCAGACTGAAGACCTGAAAGCCGCCGGAATCGGTCAGGATCGGGCCGTCCCAGCGCATGAAATCGTGCAGGTCGCCATGCGCCTTCACCACCTCGGTACCCGGTCGCAGCATCAGGTGAAAGGTATTACCAAGGACGATCTGTGCGCCGATCTCCTTAATCTCGTCAGGGGTCATCGCCTTGACCGTGCCGTAGGTACCTACCGGCATGAAGGCCGGGGTCTCCACCGTGCCGCGTGGAAAAACCATACGGCCACGGCGGGCCGGACCATCGGTGGCGATTAGATCAAATTGCATATGACTCACGACATCTCCTCAACCAGCTGTCTGCGGGTAATAAACATGGCATCGCCATAACTAAAAAAGCGGTAGCGCTGCACCACCGCATGGCGATAGGCACGCATCATATTCTCGTAACCGGCAAAGGCCGACACCAGCATCAGCAGCGTCGACTCCGGCAGATGGAAGTTGGTCAGCATCGCGTCCACCACGCGGAATGTGTAACCCGGATAGATAAAGATATCCGTCTCACCACTATAGGCCTGCAACTCGCCGCCACGGGCGGCGCTCTCCAGCGAGCGTACCGAGGTGGTACCGACGGCGACAACCCGGCCGCCTCGCGCCTTGCAGGCCCGGACCTGTTCGACCACCGCCTCACTTACCTCCAGGTATTCGCTGTGCATGGTGTGGTCGCGGATGTCATCGACCCGTACCGGCTGGAAGGTCCCGGCCCCCACATGCAGCGTCACAAAGGCGGTTTCGATGCCATCCTGCTGCAGACGCGCCAGCATCGCCTCGTCGAAATGCAGTCCTGCGGTCGGTGCGGCCACCGCGCCCTGCTGACTGGCATAGACGGTCTGGTACCGCTCCATATCCGCCTCGTCCACATCCCGCTCTATATAAGGTGGGAGCGGCAGGCGACCAAACTCCTCCAGAACGGCAATCACAGAGTCCGAATCGGCAAAGTAGAGTTCAAACAGTTGACCCTGTCGCCCTTCGACCTGAACCTCGACCGTATCGGCAAGGATGATCGTGGAGCCGGGTTTGGGGGATTTGCTGGCACGGATATGCGCCAAAACCCGTTGTGCGGAGACGATGCGCTCCACCAGCACCTCAACCTTGCCACCACTGGCCTTGTGGCCAAAGATACGCGCAGGGATCACACGGGTATTGTTAAACACCAGCAGGTCACCGGGCTGCAGTAGCTCCGGCAGCTGCAAGAACTGCATGTCGGCCAGCTCACCACTGTCACCGTTCAGGCACAGCAGACGGCTGGCACTGCGCTCGGCACTGGGGTACTGGGCGATCAGCTCCTCGGGGAGGTCGAAATGGAAGTCACTGCGTTTCATGGCGCGCGCATTGTAGCAGAAGGGATGCAAACATGCTTTGCTACTGAGGCCAGCTTTCCCTATAATGGCGTCCGTCTATGGCGATGTGGTGAAATTGGTATACACGAGGGATTCAAAATCCCTTGCCTTCGGGCGTGACGGTTCGAGTCCGTCCATCGCTACCATACCTTTATTAATATGCTCCGCGTTTACCTGCTCTACTCCCCGAACGTCTACAGCTAACATCCGCAGTGGTGGTATTCTGTATGAACATGTAATACCCTCGAATCAAACCCAATTAAAAACCGTATTTAGAGATCCAACGCTTTATGGATAGAACACGATTTCTCCTGGCCCTCTTTGCCATTGTTACCATTCCGACCGCTACCGCTGCCCCCTACGCCAACCTTGCGACCCGCTCGTTAGCGATGGGAGGGCTGTCTGTCGTTACCGCCAATGCGGATGAGGCGCCACAGGGCAATCCGGCACTGTTGCAGGGCCAGACCAAGGACGATGACGGTAGCGTGCTGTTAAGCGTGGGGGGCGGCATCCATGATCCCAATGACCTGGCCACAACCCTGAATAACTTTCAGACGGCATATGGCAATCTCGTTGCTGCAACAACTATCCCCGAGGGGCAAGCAGCGTTAACCGCAGCCAACAGTGCCCTGTCCGAGGCCAGCTCCAGAAACTTTCTGGCAGAGGCCGGCGTAAGCCTTTCCAGTACCTTTCTACTCGCCAATTGGGCCGCAGCACTGCACCTTGGCAGCAACAATTTCAGTGAGCTCGGTGTTGGCTCGAATGATGGAAACCCTCCCGCCATCGTATACGATCCCAACTTTCCATTAATCGATCCAACCACGAATGGAACGGTAGATGCACTGATCTTCAGTAACAACGAGCTGGGGCTCACACTGGCCAGGAAGTTTCAGTTTTACGGCCTGAAGTCATCCATAGGCTTTACCCCAAAGATTCAATATATCAGTACCGCCCTGCAGAGCCAGAGTCTGGATACCTTTGATGCTAACAACGTCAATCTGGCGGTGGGCGCCCCGGTGAGCTACAGCAATATTGATGCAGGGATGGTGGTAGAGGTTGCAGAGCTGGTGAATGTGGGTCTGGTGGTGAAAAACATCATCCCCCTGTCAATACCGGTCGGGGCTCAGACCATCTCACTGCAGCCACAGGTCAGGGGCGGTGTCGCGTTCAGAACCCGGGCATATACGCTGGGCATGGATCTGGATCTGGCCCCCAATCAACCGTTGTTAAGCGGTGGTGCGACCCAATATATGATTATCGGCACCGAGATGAACGCGAACAATATGTTCCAGGTGCGTATGGGTTACCGTACCGATCTGTTGAATTCAAACGATACAAACTACACCTTCGGCTTCGGCCTCTCTCCGTATGGCCTGCATGTGGATCTGGCGGCGTTGTATAACCCCAATAATCCTGCCGCCGGTGTCACGGGGAGTCTCGCCATCGGTGTGCAGTTCTAGCCTCACCCGCATCAACTGCTCCAAATCCGCGCCATTTTCATTTTGGGCGTCATGCTGCCCGGGGGTGGGCATACTGCATATCCCCTATGTTGTAATATGACTATGCGTACGCATTTTTCAGATCTTTTACAAAAAGACTCAACTACGTGATGTAAGTTGTCGAAGAATAGTAAATACTGTTACTAAAATAGTGACCGTAATAATGAATATAAAGCTGGAGACATTATGAATTTGAAACCCCTTAGCCTGATGGTGGCCCTGAGCCTGACCGGTACCACTGCCTCTGCTGCCCCCTGGATCACTCTCGACGCCCGTAGTGGCTCTATGGGCGGACTATCCGTGGTCACCAGTGCCATCGACGTCGCCGCCTTCAACAACCCGGCGATGCTGGCCGCCGGTGCTGCGGATGATGACTTTGGCCTGGTGCTGGCCCTCGGTGCTACCGCCGCCGACCCCAACGACTTCCAGGGTGCACTGAGTGACTTCAATACCGCATATACAGCCGCAGATCCCTTAGATCCCGCTACAATACTCGCTGCAGATACTGCACTGACCAATCTGGGTGGCAAGGGTTACCTCGCCGATGCCGGCGGTGGCCTGGCCAGCGCCTTCAAGTGGGGCCAGTGGTCCGCCGCCTTCAGTGTTGCCCTCACCACCTCGAATGATTTCGGTATCAGTGCCAACACTGGCATCGATCCTGTCACAGGCCTTACCGATGCTCGTCTTCAAGGCATCTCGGTGCAGTCCCAAGATATCGGCCTGTCGCTGGCGCGTAACTTTGAGCTGGGTGACAGCCTGGATGTTGCGCTAGGTGTTACCCCCAAGCTGCAAACGATTACCATTGGTGAGGCCGATCAGGCGATGGATCCGGCCAACCCGGCCAGCGTATCGGGTCTGAACATCCTCTCCGGTACCGGCAATACCGCTATCAATGCCGACCTCGGCGTGGTGGCCCGCTACAACAAGAATATCCGCTTCGGTGTGTCTATGCGGAACGTTATTGCACAGTCCTATGACAGCCCCCTTACCACTACCAGCATCGAGATCCAGCCACAGATGCGTGCAGGCATGGCCTACACCAATGACTTCGTCACCGTCGGTATCGATATGGATCTGGTGGAAAACACCGCCTATGTCTCCGGTGCCAAGAGCAAGTACACGATCATCGGCAGCGAGTTCAATGCCTGGGATGTGACCCAGTTGCGTCTGGGCTACCGCACCAACAGCCTCGACAGCAACGATGTCCAGGCCAGTATCGGTGTCGGCCTGTTCGACTCGCTGAATATCGGCGCCATGACCAACCCCAACAATACCCAGGCAGGTACCAGTGCCTATTTGAGCTTTAACCTGAAGCTGTAATCACCGCAACACGCTTAAAAAGGCCTGGAATCTCCAGGCCTTTTTTTATGCCAGTCGCTTATGCGACGACTCAGGAGTTTTCGCGAAAATAGGCCATCAGTGCCTGCGTGGAGGCATCAAAGTTGTTCGCTTCTCCCCCCTCCTTTGCGGATAAGGCCTTCAACACCTCCGAGGTGGTGCGCTTGCCAAACTCCACGCCCCACTGATCAAACGGATTGATCTGCCAGATGCTGCCCTGGACGAAGATCTTGTGTTCATAGAGTGCAATCAGGCTGCCCAGACTGCGCGGGGTCAGCTTGTCGATCAAGAGGGTATTGGTAGGCCGGTTGCCTTCCAGTACCTTGTGCGGGGCCAGCCGCTCTATCTCCGCTTCAGATACCCCTTCAGCTTTCAGTTCTGCCCTGACCTCGGCCTCGGTCTTGCCCATCATCAGGGCGCGGGTCTGGGCGAAGAAGTTGGCGATCAGGATGGTCTGGTGATCATTGATCGGGTAATAGGTCAGGACCGGGGCAATAAAGTCTGCCGAGATGGGGCGGGTGCCCTGATGCAATAACTGGAAGTAGGCATGCTGACCGTTGGTACCGGTCTCGCCCCAGATGATAGGCCCGGTGGTATAGTCGACCGCCTCCCCATCCCTGGTCACCGATTTACCGTTACTCTCCATATCGCCCTGCTGAAAATAGGCGGAGAAGCGGTGCAGGTGTTGATCGTAAGGCAGAATGGCGTGGGTCTGGGCGCCAAAGAAATTGCTATACCATATGCCCAACAGCCCCATCAGCACCGGCATATTCTTATCGAAGGGGGCGGTACGGAAATGTTCGTCCATCTCGTGGGCACCCACCAGTAACTCTTCAAAATTGTCCATGCCCAGATAGAGGGCTACAGACAATCCGACCGCCGACCAGAGGGAATAACGCCCCCCTACCCAGTCCCAGAATTCAAAGATATTCTCTTTTGGCAACCCGAAGGCCATGGCCTTGTCCCGATCAGCGGTAACGGCAACAAAATGGTGGGCCAGCTGGTCGGGGTGACGAACCCGTTCCTCCATCCAGCGCCGTACCGTCAGGGCATTGGAGAGGCTCTCCTGGGTAGTGAAGGACTTGGAGGCGATAATAAACAGGGTTGTCTCGGGTTGTACCTGGTTAAGGATGTCGACCACATGACTGCCATCCACATTGGACATGAAGTGTACATTGACCCCACGTGGCATACGGTACGGTTTCAGGGCCTCGGTAACCATCACCGGTCCCAGATCCGAACCACCGATACCGATATTGACCACATCGGTGATCGCCTGGCCGTTATAACCACGCCAGTCGCCCTGATAAACATGCTCCACAAAGTCCCGCATCTTTGCCAACTGCTGGCGTATCGCAGGCATCACATCGGTACCATCGACCTGCACAGGCTCACCGCCCAGGTTTCTCAACGCGGTATGCAAGGCTGGTCGCTGCTCTGTAGTGTTTACCCTGACACCGGAAAACAGGTCGGCGATGTTCTCGGCCAGGCCACTCTGTTCCGCCAGCTCCACCAGCAATGAGCAGGTCTGTTCGGTAATACGGTTCTTGGAATAATCGAGCAGGATGCTGGATTGCTTCAGATGAAATTTCTCAAAACGCTGCGGATCTTCTGCAAACATCTGTCGCAGGTGCAGCGGATTAATCTGTTCATAATGGGCCTGAAGGGCTTGCCAGGCGGGTAACTGACGCAATGGGATCATTCCGGTCTCTGCTTCGTTGATAGTCGATGTCATTATAATTCTTTACAAACGACGCTATAGCGCGCTTCCAGGTGTTCATTCTAATACGTAAGCAGGCCATATCTCTACTCGGTGGGACGTTATAACAGCTATCCTGCTGGATCAAATGGGCAATAGCCCCCGAGAAACGGTATAATGGCCGGCTAAAATCCGGGATTATAATTATAACCCGTTGAATTTAAAAAATATTTTCTAACAAAAACGGTAATCGAAGTAGCGACTATGTCACAAACCCTTAGCGACAAGAAGCTTAGAAGCCGCGTAAAGCTGCTGGGCACCCTGGTGGGCAACGTACTGAAGGCCGAGGCCGGTGGGCGTGTATTTAACGCCGTCGAGACCTTGCGCAAAGGCTTTATCAGCCTGCGCAAGACCGACAATCCGCAGAAACGCGCCCGCCTGCTGAAGATCATCAACGGCCTGGATGCCGATACCCTGGCACACGTTGTACGCGCCTTTAGTATCTATTTCAGTCTGGTCAATATCGCCGAAGAGGCCTATTCCCATGACCAGCGCCGTCGCTCCATACGCAAGGGCGGACCTCTTTGGAACGGCTCTTTCGATGCTACCTTCCGTGACTTCCGCAAACAGGGCGTCGATGCAGGACAACTGCAAACCCTGTTCAACAGTCTCTGTTATATGCCGGTATTCACCTCGCATCCCACCGAGTCGCGTCGCCGTACGATGATGGAATCTCTGCGCCGTATCTTCGTCACAGCGGAAAGGCTGGACGATTATTATCTCAGTAAGGAAGGTCGTAACCAGGTAGTAGAGCAACTGGAAAGCCAGATCCATACACTCTGGAAGACCAACGAGGTGCGTGTGCAGCGCCCCCAGGTGCGCGACGAGATCGCCTACAACCTCTATTATTTCCGTGAAAGTCTGTTTAACGCGGTACCGACACTCTATCGTAAGCTGAATAACGCACTGACCCGGGTCTATGGCGAGAACGGTGCCTGTGAGATCACCATCCCCACCTTCGTCAACTTCGGTTCCTGGACCGGTGGCGACCGTGACGGCAACCCCAATGTTAAACCCGAAACCACCGCCATGGCCCTGCGTATGCAGAACCGTGAGGTATTACGCGAGTACCTGCATCGGGTCGACAATATGGGCCACCTGCTGACCCATTCGATACAGTTTTGTCAGCCATCGGCTGAATTCAATCAAAGCATGGCGGCCGATAACCAGCGATTTGCCAGCTTCTTTGAACGCAAGCCACTGCGCTACGAGGAAGAGCCCTATCGTCGCAAGCTCTACATCATACGCAAGCGTCTGCGTGCCAACCTGCTGCGTGCCGAACACCTGCTGAAGAATACCGGCGAGCCGGACAACAACCATCTGCACTGTTACGAGTCTGACGAAGAGTTCATTCAGGATCTCTACCTGATCCGGGACTCCCTGATCAGTCATGGAGATGCACGTACCGCCGATGGCGAGCTACAGGATCTGATCCGTCTGACCGAAACCTTCGGCTTTTACCTGCTGAAGCTGGATCTGCGTCAGGAATCAACCATTCACTCCGATACGGTAAGTGAAATCCTGAAACAGAGCAGCAACATCGATTATCCGGCTCTGGATGAGCAGGCCCGTATTGATACGCTGGCCGAGTTGATCGCCAATGCTGAGTCACTGGAGTTTGAGCCTCAACAGCTCAGCGAACAGGGTCAGGAGACCGTTGAACTGTTTAATGTGATGGTGCAGTTGCGCAAAGAGATCAGCGCCAGGGCCTTTAATAACTACGTCATCTCGATGACCCACGCCGCCAGCCATGTGATGGAAGTGATGTTCCTTGCTGCGCTGGCCGGTCTGGCCGGTAAACGCAACGGCGAATGGTTCTGTGATATCAGCATCAGCCCACTGTTTGAGACCATCGTCGATCTGGCTCACATCGAACCGGTGATGGAACAGCTGCTGAATTCTGATACCTATACCAGCCTGCTCAAGGCCTCCGGAAACCTGCAGGAAGTTATGCTCGGCTATTCCGACTCCTGTAAGGATGGCGGTATCCTCGCCTCCTCCTGGAACCTCTACAACGCACAGCGCCAGGTTACCGCCCTAGCCTCGGCCCGTGGTGTCGAATGCCGCCTGTTCCATGGCCGCGGCGGTACCATCGGTCGTGGGGGCGGCCCAACCCATGAAGCGATACTGTCGCAACCGGTCGGTACCGTAAACGGTCGTATCAAATTCACCGAACAGGGTGAGGTACTGGCATACAAATACAGCAATGAAGAGACTGCAGCCTATGAGCTGACCATGGGTACCTCGGGGCTGATGAAGGCCAGCCGGAACCTGATCATGGATGTGCATGAGGAACGCTCGGATTATATGGGCATTATGGATGCCCTGAGCAAGACCGGTGAGACCAGCTACCGGGGCCTGACCGACGAAACGCCCGGTTTCCTCGATTACTTCTATGAGGCTACACCGGTCAGCGAAATCGGCTTGCTGAACATAGGCTCACGCCCCTCGCACCGTAAAAAGGGTGACCGCTCCAAAAGTTCCGTACGTGCCATCGGCTGGGTCTTCAGCTGGGCACAGTCGCGCCATACACTGCCGGCCTGGTTTGGTATAGGCACCGCGCTGGAACAGTGGCGTGACAACGACCCGATAAAACTGGCCACGATGCAGAAAATGTATCAGGAATGGCCCTACTTCCGCGCCCTGTTAAGCAATACACAAATGGCGCTGTTCAAGGCAGAAATGCATATTGCTGAACTCTATGCAGGGCTGTGTGAAGACCCGGAAACCGCACGAGTAATATATGCTGCGATTAAAGATGAATATTTCCGTACCGTAACCCAGGTTCTGGAGGTTGCCAACCAGAGCTATCTGGTTGAAGAGAATCCAACCCTGGCCCTGTCATTGAATCGACGTGATCCCTATCTGGATCCTTTGAACCATATCCAGGTAACCCTGATCAAGCGTTTCCGTGATGAGTCGCTGCCGGAAGAGGAGCGCGAAATGTGGCTTAATCCACTATTGCGTACCATTAATGCGATAGCCGCCGGTATGCGTAATACCGGCTAATTTGTATCTGATCAGGTCAGGAGTTGATAAAGCAGAAACGCGGTGTCGCAGAGATAAACGAAAGCATTGTAATTCTGGTAAATACGGATTCTTTTATCGCCAAGTATTTGTGATAAGAACAGATATACGATTACTTTTTCACTCTCTGTCTTTACGCCCTTTGCGCGACCCGAAAGTGAAGCGAGTTCAGGAAGTACCGCATGAACCGCACCACGGTTCTACGGTGTTGAGATCTTTTACATAAAAAAGGCGGTGCCATCTGGCACCGCCTTTTTTTGTTCCCGTATGAGCAGGCTTAAGCGGCCTGTACCGGGATCGAGTTCTTGGAGTGGGTAATACGATTATTCTCATCCACATAGATCAGGGTTGGCTTATAGGTTGCCAGTTCCTGTTGAGACAAACCGGTATAGGCGGCAATGATTACCAGATCACCGGGATTGGCCAGATGTGCAGCAGCACCATTTATAGAGATAACACCGGAGCCATCCTCTGCGCGTATGGCATAGGTGACAAAGCGCTCGCCATTTGTGATGTTATAGATGTGGATCTGCTCATACTCACGGATACCCGAGGCATCCAGCAATTGACCATCTATGGCGCAAGATCCCTCATAGTCGAGCTCTGAGTGGGTCACCGAAGCCCGGTGTAGCTTGCACTTAAGCATCATTGATTGCATTAAATCTTTCCTGAAAACCAAACATAGTTGCTAATATTATGATGCCCTGAGCCATCTGTTTCAATCCTTGGGATTGCACATATTCGCTAGCTTATTGAATTTCAAATGAAATATTATCTATAAGGCGGGTATTTCCAAGGCTGGCAGCGGCCAGAATCACCACAGAACGGGTAGTTTCCGTTACCTGCTCTAAATCCGTGGCAGAACGCAGTATTACATAATCCGGCTGGAAACCTGCAGCCTGCAGCCCTACACAGGCCTCCTGCTCCAGTGTGCCGAAGTCACGCCGGCCTGCTTTAATCTGTTCACGCATGGCAGTCAGACATTTATACAGGCTTGCAGCCTGGGCCCGTTGCTCCTCACTGAGATAACCGTTACGTGAACTCATAGCCAGGCCACTGGCCTCGCGTACGATGGCTCCACCGATAATCTCGATAGGCAGATTCAAATCTTCGGCCATGCGCCGGATCACCAATAACTGCTGATAGTCCTTTTCGCCAAATACCGCCACATCAGCCGGCACACAATGAAACAGCTTGTTCACCACCGTCGCTACCCCGGTAAAGAAGCCGGGGCGCGAGATCCCTTCAAGGATATCTCCAAGCTGTGGGACACTAATCTGGGTTTGGCCTTCCCGTCCATGCGGATACATCTCGTTCACAGAGGGAGCAAACAGCAGATCCACACCCGCCTCTGCCAGGGCTACCGCATCCTGTTCCAGGGTACGAGGATAGCTATCAAAGTCCTCGCCAGGTCCAAACTGTAGTGGATTAACGAAGATGCTTACCACCACCTTATCGGTATGTTGTCTGGCCTTGGCCACCAGCGACAGATGTCCGGCATGCAGATTTCCCATGGTCGGGACAAAGCCAACCGACAGACCCTGGCGTTTCCAGTCGCCAACGATTCGCTGTACCGCCTTGATATGGTGTTCGCTATGCATGAGTACTACGGTTCTGGATTAGTGGAAGCAGTGCTGTTCGGCGGGGAACTGGCCGGATTTGACCGCACTGACATAGGCGCGGATGGCCTCGGCTATGGAACCATTACCAGTCATAAAATCATGGGTAAACTTGGGACGGTGGCCGGGGGTGATGCCGAGCATGTCGTAAAGCACCAGTACCTGGGCATCGGTCTGTGCACCGGCACCGATGCCAATCACCGGCACCGTTACCGCATTGGTTACCTGCGCTGCCAGTGCCGCCGGTACACACTCCAGCAACAACATATCTGCACCGGCCTCTACCAGCTTGCGTGAATCATTGAGTATCGACTCGGCTGCCGCCTCATCACGCCCCTGAACCTTGTAGCCACCCAGTTTGTGTACCGACTGTGGCTGCAGCCCCAGGTGACCACAGACCGGTATACCCAGCTCAGACAGCCGCCGTACCACCTCCACCTGACTGGCTCCGCCCTCCAGCTTAACCATATGGGCGCCCCCCTCCTTCATCAGGCGACCGGCGTTCTGTACCGCCTGCTGTGGTGTGGCATCGGCCATAAACGGCATGTCCGCCATAATCAGGGCATGCTTGCTGCCACGGCTGACAGCGCGGGTATGATAAACGATATCGTCCACCGTCACCGGCAGGGTTGTGGTTCCACCCTGTACCACCATGCCCAGCGAATCCCCAACCAGGATAACCTCAACCCCGCACTCATCCAGCAGCGAGGCAAAGGTCGCATCGTAAGCGGTCAGTACCGCAAACCTCTCACCTGCGGCTTTCATCTTTTGCAGGCTGGATACACTCATCGCTTTATTGCTCATCTAGAATTCCAATGGCAGAGGATTGAAATAGTGGCGACCACCACCCATACGCCGGATCTGCTCCAGCAGCATATTATAGTCATTGTCCTTGTTGACAAAATCGATGTCTGCAGCGTTGACGATCAACAGCGGCGTGGTGTGATAATCGAGAAAAAAGCGTGAATAGGCATCGGAAAGACGTTGCAAATAATCCGCCTCGATATGACGCTCATAATCACGCGCACGTTTGCCAATACGACCGATCAGGACATCCACCGGCGCCTGCAGATAGATCACAAGGTCTGGCCGCGGCGCCTCAATGGTCATTTGAGTGTAGATCTGATCGTAGAGGCGCAGTTCATTCTCGTCCAGCGTCAACTCGGCAAATAACCGATCCTTTTCGATCAGGAAATCAGCTACCTGTACCGGATTAAACATATCGCCCTGACGTAACTCCTGCATCTGCCGTACCCGCTGGGTAAGAAAGAACAGCTGAGTCGGCAGGGCCGCCGCCTTGGGATTTTCATAAAAACGGTCAAGAAATGGATTCTCTTCCGGACCTTCCAGCAGCAGTTCACTGCCAAAACTGACCGCCAGGCGTTGAGCCAGACTGGTCTTGCCTACGCCGATGGGTCCTTCGACAACGATATAGCGAGGATCATTGATTTTCATTATTGGTTATCCAGTCGCTCCAGCCCCTCTTTCGAGCAGCCGCTGATAATCTCTTTCATCTTTTCTCCGCAGGGGAAAACCATTTCGGGTTCCAGCTCCTGCAAAGGATACAGGACAAAGTTTCGTTGAAAAAGGCCGGCATGAGGTACCTGCAGGCGCTCACTATCGATCACCTGTTCACCATAAAGCAGCAGATCCAGATCCAGGGTACGAGGGCCCCAGTGACGCTCTCTGATCCGACCCTGTTGCTGCTCGATAAGCTGCAGCGCATCCAGTAACGCCTCTGCCGACAGCGTCGTCAGCAACACTGCTACCGCATTCAGATAGTCAGGTTGATCCTGCGGGCCCATGGGTAGACTGTGATAGTAAGATGAGACTCGCTGTATCTGACAGCCGGGGATCCGTCCCAGGGCCGCTACGGCCTGGTCCAGTTGCGCACGTGGATCGTCAAGATTGCTACCCAGACCGATGTAGGCTCTGATGCCCTCACTCACGATTCGGCGGGACCCTTGCCACGCGCCCTGCGACGGTGACGCTTCTTGGTACCGCTACCCTTACCCTCACCTTCCAGTGCATCGACCATGGCGCGTTGCTTATCCTCACTGACGTCCTGGAAGCGGGTCCACCACTCTGCCAGTTGCGGATCGGCCTCGCCATTCTCGGCACGCAAGACAAGGAAGTCGTAGGCGGCACGAAAACGATCATGGGATAAAAGGACAAATGCCCGTTTGCCAAAACGTCGCTCGAAACGTGACTGCAGCACCCAGATCTCGCGCATCACCGCCGAAAAGCGCTTGGGTATAGAGACGCGGGTGGTCTGCTCCCGCAACACTGCATCGGCCGCGGCGTGGATCGCCTGATAGGGTGGCAGACCATCCTCGATGGCGTCATCGATCTCCATACGTAACGGTTCCCACAACAGTGCCGCCAGCAAAAAGGCCGGGGTCACAGGGCGGTCATTGGCCAGACGGTAGTCGGTATTTTCCATCGCCCGAGTGATGAAGGTCAGCGGGAACCCCTGATCCTCATGGGCCAGACACTCCTCCACCGCGGGGAACAGATGTTCGAACAGGCGATAGTGGCGCATGCCTTCAAAACTGGCCACCGCGTGGCCACTGAGGAAGAGTTTTAACACCTCCTCAAACAGACGTGCCGGCGGGATCTCCTGTAGCAGATGGCCCCATTGATAAAT
>Ga0224506_10001382_pt1 | contig 17493 bp, 13 predicted proteins | sample SF_Jan12_sed_USG_2_FD_169108 | JGI IMG/M metagenome (GOLD analysis project Ga0224506, IMG submission 169108) | Sediment microbial communities from San Francisco Bay, California, United States - SF_Jan12_sed_USGS_8_1 | ecosystem: Environmental > Aquatic > Marine > Sediment | place: USA... | reverse complement strand
AACCAAGGTGCTGAAGACCCATGTTTCAAGCAAGTCTGCTTTAGACTGTCCTAGCGGCACAGCGCCTCGGTCAATCTTCTCTCTTAGTTCACTGGCGACCATTCCCACAGTTTTTCCTATCCTCACACCGAGAACCTCATGAAGGTTTGTGGCAGGATCCGCGTCAACAACGAGAATCGACCTATCAGCGTTCTGAAGCAGTGCTTTCAGCAGCAAGGCACAAAGCGTTGTCTTTCCGGACCCGCCCTTTCCAGAGATGGAGACGACCATCTTCCTTATGTTGAGTAGATCCTCCAACGAAGTCATTTATCCATGCTCTTCCATTCAGTGTTCACAAACTTAGGGATCCCCGAGGAATCCATCGGCCCTACGACGACCTTCCACTCGAGCTTGGTCGCGTCCTCGATTTCGCCTGAAAGACGCGCGGCCTTACCAGGCACGGTGAGAATGCGGTGTTTGACCTTTTGGTCTACACCGGAGTTCTTCAGTTCCTCCGCTATTGAATCGGGGGTGATCTTTCGTCCCGCAACAGCGCAGTCCACAGCGATTCCCTCGCTGTCCACAACCAAGAGATAGCAGTCGACCTTTCCAGTCTCGATGTCTGATTTTACAGTGTAGTAGGTTAGGGCGAAGTTCGTGGTCATCATGACGGGTGCGTACTCGTCTGGGTTGCCGAGCACCCTGAGCCCCGGCTTCACGGAGACGGGTTTTCTAGGGTCGTTGTAGACGTTTTGCCGCAGGAATGTGCTGGGCAGCAGCGACCAACCCTTCAGGCTGTGCATGACCAGGAGGTCGGCGTACCTGACTATCAGGATGTTAGCAATACATGCCTCCCACCAGGCCTTAATGTCTGGGTCACCGTCCAGGGTCACCCAGGCTGTGATGGGCGTTCCGATGAGAGGGAAGCCAAATAGCTCATCACCATCCCTGAGCGACTTCCATCGGAGCGCCGTGAAAGCGTTGATCATGCTGGATAGGCCGCCTTTAGGGATGGTGCCTGGGTCGAGGGCGAGGTCAGTTAGCCCGGATTCTGTCAAAGTCTTCGTGATGGAGCTGAGCATCGTCAGGTCGTTCGGTGCAAAAACCGCTAGCGGAGACTTGTTCTTCAAGGCGAGGTCAGCCATCTCTCTCCAGTTTTGCTCGGTGGCGGCATACAGCAGCGGCCTCCTGTCTCCGACAACTTGCAAGGCTGCCTCCATGGCTTTTGGATTCAGTGCGCACAGCATAAGTGGTAGATCGGTGTTGTCCGCAACCTTCTTCACGGTTTCTCTGAAGCGGGTTTGGTCGTTCAGGACGGAGCGTATCGCAAGCATGTCGAGCTTGAGTTCCATACCGATGTAGGTGAAGATGAAGTCCTCGGTCTTCTTCACCCTGCCGACGATTTCTTCTTCACCCATGTCGTCAGAGACGTCTATCGCTATTGCCGTTGGGTTGAAGTACGTCAGCTCGTGGCGATGCAGCACGTATTCACCGCCTATCTTGACCTTTCGCTCCCCGGTGCCGATTTCCACCTCTGCGATGGGTGGCTTCAGCATTTTCCACAGTTCCTCGTAGGCTCGCTTGAACCTCTCCTCGGTGACCAGCGGCGTGCAGAGCCGCAGCAATGTCTCTTTGTTGACCAGCTTAACGGCGAATGCCATGCAGTTTGCTTCGCCACAATCTTTGCAGTTTGTGCGAGGCAGCAACCCGTAAATGTCGATCGGACTGAGGGTCTTGGATGGCAAGTTCTCCACCTAGATTTTGGCGCCAGCCCAGTTGCTGATGTCTGTCTCGACATCGACCTCCCCGGTCAGGAAGTCGTTCATGACATCTTTCAGTGTCTTGATCGACGCTGGATGCATCATCATGAGGTAGTCTGCTCCGGCCAGCATCATCGTGAGAGCTGTCGTGAACTCCCAGAGAGGCCCCCGAAGCTCCCTTGGCTCCCACTGCGGGTCCATCTTCAACCAAGATTCTCTGGCACCCCATGCGTTCGTGGTCCCCGCGAGAAGAGGCTGCTGAAGCTCCTCGTCTCCCCTCAAGGCGGCCAAGCGAGCTCTCTCCATCACCGTGAACCCATACTCCAGTCCGTAGCCGAGGGCACCCGTGTTCGTATCCATGACGATCTGGTCTTTGGGCAGATAGTCGAAGAGCTTTCTATTCAGCTCTCTGGCGAGGTCAAGATCCATGGGAGTGAACGCAACGGCAATATGACCGTGCTCCTTCATGACGGGAGCGACCTGGGAGAGATCCATTTCCTTCACGATGCTGTTGACCATAACACGTTCACCCTCAGCGACCTCAGCCACCTTCTTGAAGACCTCCATGTCCTTGGCTGGATCTCCGCTTCCACCCACGGTTATAGGGACATTCACGGATTGCAGCACCTTCTCAACACTCTTGGCGGCTTCCCTTGGAGTCGTATCCTTCACGAGCGGGTCCGTGCTGATAAGGTGGAGGTTGATCATCTCCGCATTGTACTTGTTAACGCATCTCTTTGCCCATTCACCCGGGTCCTCCATGACCTCTTCGTAATGCGTTCTAATGGATCGTGGGAGAGAGGTCTTCATGTCGAAGACGTCAAAGGCTATCACGGGCGGATGGGTCATCGGTGCAGCGAACCTATAGAAGGGAGGCGCCGTTTCGCCGCCTATGATCACAGAGTTGCTTCGTGTACCGCCCTCCCCTTTGGTTGCACCAATCTTTACCTCAGTCACATTTCCGGTCCACTCCGTCTTTGGATACGTGAATTCGACTCTTGCGATCTCTTCTGGCAACGCCGGGGCTGGAGGAGCGATCTTCCTTCGGACCGCAGGCAGAAGTGCTTGCGGCAGCCTGATCCTGAGTCTTTGAGCTTCGATGGTTACGTCCTCGAGCTCGATCTCTCCAAACTTCGCCAGGTTCTCTACCAGTCTGCTAATGATATCGTCCATTTCTTTCCGATTCTTCTCCATCTTCACTTTCTCCGCACCTTCTTGAACGTCAACTTCCTCGCATGGATCTTTGCGCCCTCAAGAATCACTTCGAATTCCGCTGCCCCGGATGTACCCGGCAACTGCAACACCGCTGTTCCTTCTACTCCCTCCTCTTGGGGTTGCGAAGCCGCTACCAGTACCGCCTCCTCCTCGGCCGCCTTTTCCTTCCACCGCTGAACGACGGGGTGCTGCTTCTCCTCAAGGAATGCTTTCAACTCATCTACAGTTGACACGTCCTTCTCGGTTGCGATCATGTCGACCATGTCCTGCGGAATGAATTCCCTAACCTTTTCCTTCACCGCACTCGGCAACCAGACAACTCGATTCCAACCTCCATCCACCTGAAGGAACTTGGGTGAACGCATGTATTCGATTGAGAGTCCATGGAAGCCGTCTACTTGTCTTCCTCCCGCGGTCGAATCAGCTATCGTAGAAAAAGGAAGCCCATTGACCGCTACTCCCTTGAAACCTCTATCCACTATCCCTAACCCATCTACCTCGGGGATGTAGAACGCGGCTGCCTCGAAGCATCCGCAGGATGTGTGCGGGTAGCCGAACGCCGTGTACAACCAAACTCTCTTGATCTCCCCCAGGGACTTCTTCTGAACCGTTTCGTTTACACCGGAATGCTCGCCCTTGACGGCGTCTAGACACTCGCCCTTCTCAATGCGGTATAGAGGACCTTTCGGATCAACTTTCGACGCTGCCCTCCCGTCGAACCAACTGATCGCCCCGCAATTAGAGTACCTCTGAGGGGTGATGACACAGACGTGTGTTGGGGCAAACGACTGGCAGAGAAGGCAGCCGTAGAAGGCATCCGCTTCGTCATCCTTCATTCCCCTCGATCTTGCGTCACGTGCATCGTAGATCCCCAGGGCTTTTTCATACATCTCCTTGACTTTCTGCGGATCGGTCATGAATGTGATTTGGATACGCTCTATGATGGACAGTTCGCTTTTGTACAGCCTCTGCAACACCTTTCCAACAATCTTGAAGGAGTCAAGGCCCTTTTCAACGGATTTTGTACCAACGCGGCACCATATGTCGTACCTTTGGTTTAGGTGCATGGCTCCTTGGATGTAGTTGGTATATTCGTGAATTCTCCTCTCAATCACCCCTGCCAACTCTTCCTCTAACTGTTCTCCTGCCACCTCGACCAGGATGCCGAAGGGGTAACTTTTCCCCTTCTCCATGTCCTTCAGGTCCGGGCCGATCACCGTTATCTTGCCGTCTTCGATTTCCTCCGGTTTTCTCACCTGCACTAATTCAAATTTGTGATCAATGTTTGGGCCTCCCAGTTCCACGTACATATCGCCTTTTCTGATTCTTTCTCCCTCATAGACTACCCCCACCTCCACCGGTATGTCTTTGAACATCGACACGTCTACTGCCCTCCTATACCTCGAAGCACCTGTTGGAGGCTGTTACACCATTCCTGCTCGCTGAGATTTGGGAAGGACCAGGTGGCGTGTGGCTGATAGTATCGATCCAGGGAGATGGTTTTTAGTTGGGGTGCCGCATGCTTCAACCCTGATAGCGCCAACCATTGCATGTAGTAGTCGTGCCCCGCGAAGAGAGCTAGGTCGTGTGAGCCGGTTCCCCCTAGGGACCAAGAGGCGTCCGTCAACCTGTTGCAGACATCGACTAGCGACATGCTCGCTTTGGGACGATATCCTCGTTTATCGAACTCGCCTATCACGTGTGCCGTGGCGACGACGGGGATTCCGGCCAGGCCTACAAGGTCTATCAGGTAGTCCACGAGTAGCTTGTTACTCACGGCTGTCTCTGTGACCTTGTGACCAGCGATCATTATTGGCATCTTCGCCCGCTTGATCATGGCTGAGACGACTTGGGGCTTGGTGATCACTAGGGCTTTCTTGGGTCCAGCAACCTCTGCTTTCTGCCACGCTGTGGCTGACACGTTTACTCCACCTTCTTCCTGATCATCCTCGGAAGCAAAGTGGGGTCGGGGATGATCGTCTCCTCCCACCCTTTCTCCTCGAGGATCTTCAGGATCTCTTCTTTCATCGTGATGGGAACGTCGGCCATGGTGCGCACCAAGAGATGGATGTCGTCAGGCATCCGGCCGTAGTAGCGTTTATGCAGGTCGATGTAGTTGCTGAGCTTGATCTGCCTTCCCTTCGACGTGTCGTTTGCCCTGATGCATAGCTTCGCTGCCACAACTATCGCCTCCTCCTTGGTCTCGGCTACATAGAAGAGATGTTCTGGCGCCGGGCCCACGTAGACCTTCTCGCCGCTGCGGGCGTCGTAGACCATCCAGTCCTCCCTTTTCTCCTTTCGCCCCAAGAGCATGCGTCTGTACTTTATCCCATGGGGACCCACGATGACTGGAACGCCGAGTCGCCAACATCCCGACGCGATGGACGCTGCCTTCTGGGACATCGCTCCCCATGCTATACCCACAGCTCCCACCCTGTTCAGAATGTAGTCTGCGATCTCCTCATAGTTGCCTCGAAGCCTTCTCTTGGCGAAGATGCTGGCGATCTTGATGGCGGCTCCCGTGATGTGGGAATTGGAGACGCATGACCCGACGTTTACCAATCCTCCCGCGGAGAAGCTTCCGGGGTACTCCTCGTACAGGGACTTGTTTTCTTCGCCTCTACGCATCCCGATCGTCATGGCGCTGCATCCTGAGGTCATCACGATGTAGTTGCGGCGCAAGAGCTGCTCCGCCATCTCTATCAGGTCATCGGGGCCGCGTGGATAGTTGGGGCACCCTACGAAGGCGATGACCCCGGGGATCTCGCCGAGTACTATGGGAGCCCCCACCTCTCGGATCTCGGTGTCTTGAATGGCGCCCCTACCAACCCTCACCGCGAATTTCTCGCCCTTCACGACCTGCTCCGCGGCGCTCTGGAATATTGTGATTAGCGGGAGATGAGATTTGCATGCCTCTTCGCAGCGGCCGCAGGCGATGCATTTGTGGTAGACCTCAACTAGTTTCGAGAGGTCACCGCCTTTTGCAGCCTCAACGGCGTTTTCCACTTCCAAGCCGTTGGGACAGGCGCGCAGGCACTCCTTGCAATGCACGCATTCTTCCGCCCTCTTGATCACAGCCTCTTTGCTCAAGGGTTTTTTCATCGAAGTTCGGGTGGGAGCGACCTGCAGAGCCGTTCTCACAGCCACCTCAGCCGCCAGTTCGGGGTCAAGGATCACTGCGCCCAGAATCTTCTTGTGGACCAGGTCGTTGACGATGGAATCAGCATCGTCATGGGTTCGATCCGGCAGCCCATACGTGATTTTGTTGGAAGTCGCGATGACCGGAGACCCTATGCGCTGTGCCTCTTCCAGAGTGTCTGCCCTGACGCACTGTTCATCGACCATGATCACGTCGGGAATTCCGGCTCGTAGGAAGCGCAGTTCCCACGACATCGGGCCCACGATCTTGGCGCTCTGATCGTAGCGCGTGATGTCTATGGCAGTGCAACACAAGCCGCAGGCCTCCACCTTGCCGGTCAACTTGTTCGCGGCTAAGTAGTCCATCACCTCGACGCCGCTCGCAACGTTGTGCCCAACGCAGAGAACAACCGGTTTGCTGGTGTCGATCGAGGCTAACCCGATTTCAGCGAAGGGAGCATCCGGCTCTGACTTGGGGAAGTTGTACGCAGATATTTGCGCTATATCCGCCACCTCCATAGCTACGTGATCCAGCATCCCACCATGGAAGACCTTGGACTCGAAGTCCAGCGGATCGCCCTCTTGCCCTGTGTGAGTGGCGGCGAGCAGCTGGGTGATTTGGTTCTCGATATACTCCAGCACTTCTTCGAGGTCACCTAGGTTCTGAGGCCGCACGCCGCAGACCAGCCTCGTCAGCGGTGCTTCTACCTGCACTGCGTTCCCCGCATCGAGGCGGTAACCTCTGCCAAGCTTCTCGGTCAGGTGGTCAACCATCTCTCTGGCGTGAGAGGTGTGGGTGCTGCATCCAATGCACACTGCCAAAAGCACGATCCTCGACTGCTGACCAAACATGTCGAGGCCGCATGCCCCTCGCTTGCCGGCGGTTAGGTCGCACTTTCCGTAGGTGCAGAGACAACACAAGTCACAGAACGGCATGTAGAATGGCTTGTATCTCTCCAAAAGCGTCCTATCCCATTGCCTCAGATCTGTGATGCTGGGATACGGGGTCGGGCCCATGGGTTCTTCCCAGGACTCGTCCACCACCCGGCCCAGGGATATCTCAAGGTCCTTGAAGGTCCCGAGATCTGTCTTCAGCTCTTTGACCTTCAGCTTCATCCTCCTGCTACTCAACTGTCATCACCCGGATCAAGACAGAATGTGAAAGGTTCGTTGTGCCAAACCACTTTCGGTCGCAGATAAGAGTATGCCATTTAAGCGTTTTCGGTGGAAACAGAACTGAGGACCCGAGGATTTCTTAGAACTACCTTTATCTGCAGGGAGCAGCGCTGCGCGCCCGGGAGAGATCCTCGTTGAAGATCGCTGTAGCGGGCAAGGGTGGCTCAGGAAAGACCCTAGTGGCCTCAACCCTCTCTCGACTGTTGGCGAGAGATGGTTTCGATGTCTTGGCCGTCGATGTCGACACGACCCTGAACCTGGCCCCGGCGCTGGGCATACGTGAGGAGGTGCGCCGCAGCATTGTGCCCCTTGTCGAGAACAGGGAAATCATCGAGGAGAGAGCGACGCTCGGAGGTGGAGCATTTAGGCTCAACCCTCAGGTCGATGACCTAGTTGACAAGCTCGCGGTGACCGGGCCTGATCATGTGAAACTAATGGTCGTAGGAACAGTGAGGGACGCTGGCTCCGGCTGCATGTGCCCTGCAAACGCTTTGATCAGGGGGCTCCTTCGACACTTGGTTCTCGGAGAAAGAGCAGCTGTCGTCATGGACATGGAGGCAGGCCTGGAGCACCTGGGAAGAAGCACCATACGTGGGTTCGACGTCTTACTCATCGTCACAGAACCCAGCGTCAAGTCCGTCGAGGTGTCGCTCAAAATAGCGGAACTAGCCGGTAAGCTCTCCGTGCGAAGCAAGTGGCTGATCGGAAACAAGGTGGCGTCAGCAGAGGATGAAAAGTTCCTGATCGACGAACTGTCGAGGCATCATCTCGCCTCGAAGGCCCTGATCCCCTACGACAGATCCATAGCGGATGCAGATCGAAAGGGAACTCCGCCGCTGGATCTCAACCCTTCTTCGCCTGCGATGAAAGCTCTGGTGCTTCTCAGCCGAGACATCACTGCTCCTGCACAGACCTAGACCATCGCCAAAACTGATATGTCCTGAACGTTTGTACCAGTCGGGCCAGTGAAGACGAGATCTCCAAGTCGTTCGAAGAAGTGATAAGAGTCGTTTTCGCTGAGATAGTCTTCAACGCTAAGACCTATGACCTTGGACCTAGACACCGTCTTCCCGTCGACTACGGCACCAGCAGCATCCGTAGGTCCATCTATGCCGTCGGTTCCAACAGAAGCCATCGCCACGCCGCGAAGGCTCGCCATCTTCATAGAGGCGCTTAAGACCAGTTCTTGGTTTCTTCCTCCTGAGCCGTGTCCACAAACTGTTACCGTGGTTTCTCCTCCTACAACAACAGCTGCCCTCCTCTTCAGAGGAAGCCCATATCGATCCGCGCTTTGAGCCAGCGAACCGAGTACGGTTCCTATGTGTCGGGCCTCTCCCTCAAGATGAGTTGTGAGTAGCAGAACATCAAACTCCAGCTTTCTCAAAGATTCTCTTGCAGCGAGACACGCATCTAGGTTGCTGCCGATCATCAGGTTGGTCACCCTTCTGAATACCCCACTTCCGGGCTTGGGTGTCTCCTTCACCTTTCCCGCTGCTCCAGCTAGCAATCTCTTCCGAACACTGGTGGGCGCGCTACTCCAAATGCCTCTCCTCTCCAGAACGGCCAAGGCCTCCTTAAAGCTCGTAGGATCAGGAGCGGTGGGCCCCGAAGCGATGGAATGCACTGGGTCTCCCACCACGTCTGAGAGGATCAAGGTCACTACTGTGGCTGCACCGCAGGCTTCGGCCAGCCTTCCTCCCTTTATTCCCGACAGGTGTTTGCGAACGGTGTTGACTTCTTCTATGTTAGCCCCCGATTTCAATAACAGATTAGTCACGTATGCCTTGTCTTTCAGCGTCAGACCCTCAACTGGAGACGGCATGAGTGCTGATCCTCCACCAGAAATCAGGCAGATGACAAGGCTGTTCGCACTCGCGCTGCGAGCCATTTGTAGAATCCTTCGTGCTCCTTTCTCTCCATCTTCATCGGGGATAGGGTGTCCAGCGCCAATGAACTGAACCTTTCCTCCATGGACCTTCTTCTCTTCTCCGCGGGGCACTATTAGAACACCTCCGGCTAGCTTGTTCTCGATCAAGGGCCGAAGAGCCTGGTACATCCCCACAGAAGCCTTACCGGCTCCAAGAACGAGGATCTCCTCAAACTTGTTGAGGTTCAGCGCTCTGTCGATCAACCTAAGTGAATCGCCTTTCCTCGCCACCTTGTGTTTGAACAGATTTCCCGGTTGAGCTGCTTTGATACCATCGGCGACTGCCAGCAACACCGCTCTTCGTGCGGACCTTTCCTTGCCATCTACGTTCTTGAGAAGATCGCGGAAGTTCTTGATTATTTCCATAAAGAGTCGACCCCTGGTCCTTGGAATTTAAGCTTCACCGCATCCATTGCAACGATTTATTAGAGAAGCTCATCACCAATCGACCGGTGAGAATACTGACTGGTTTCTCCTTTGGCAGGCCTACCAGCCTTGTGGCAGCGGGAACGCTGGGGCGACGTGTGCAGTACACCGCGGAGATGCTAATTCTTTTGCTCCTGATAGCTCCGGCCTTTTCAGACCAAACGGCTGCTTCCATTCCAGAGCCCCAGTATTTTTCTCCGCCGTTCAGCGACAAGCCCAGCAGACTCGCTGCAGGCCCTGACGGGAGAATCTGGGTCAGTATTCCGTCCCAAAGCACGGTTGGAGCGTTCAACCCCACAACCAATGCCACCGAAGAGTACCTCGTCCCAGAAGGAATGAAGCCGGGGAAGCTTCTTCCACTCCAAGACAAAGTCCTCTTCCTGCTCGCCAATCGAGACATGCTAGGAGTTCTGGTCCAAGGTTCTACCCATCCGTTCGTCGTGAAGCTTCCACATCAACCCTATGACATCGCTCCGTCCCCATTGGGCTTCTGGCTTTCTCTCCCCGACAGCGAAAGCCTATTCCTCTTTCGAGCAGACAACCTCACCTCGCTTGATAGCATCAAGGTGGCGGTGGCCTACGGTGAAGACGTGATCTGCCAGACGAAAGAGAAGCTTTGGGCGATCACAAGAGACTACCGAGATGTTGCCGTGGTGGACATCGAGAACAAGGAAACGAGACTCATTGCTTTGCCTGAACGAGTCTACGGCTTGGTGCCATCCTCAGATGAGTCCGTTTGGCTGATCTCAAGCGAGGGAAATCTCATGCATCTATCGGCCTCGGGCGAGATCCACACATACTCTCTCTCGAAAGGCACTTCTGCGTCTTCTCATCTAGTCGTGGACAGACACGGCGGAGTCTGGTACTGCGACAGCGCAAGGGGAAGGATCGGTTTCCGAGATCAGAACCGGCTTGACGAGCTTCCTCTAGCCGGTGTCCGGCCCGCAAGCCCCTCGGCCTCCCCAGACGGCTATCTTTGGTTCGTAGATGATGTTGGAGGAAGGCTTGGTCGAGTGCGAATGTCCGTGCCCACCTCAGATGGAGAAACATCGACAACTACCATGACCACCCAGGTTTCGACGACCAGCAGCCAACAAGCCGTCGAAGGATCCAACACGCTTCTCTTGGTTCAAATCGCTCTAGCCATGGTGCTTCTCGTAGCCGTCCTTGTGGCTCTCCTGAGAAGGAAATCATCTCATAGAGGAAAGGGCAAACACCGGTGAATCGCGGCAAGCCTAGGCGCATTTTACTATCCTTTTGGGGGTAACTATTGCGTTCACGGCAACGTCCCTTTCGCGCACTAGGTGTGATAGGTCGTCATAGACCTGCAGGTCATGAACTACGCAGACCTTCAGGCATTCCTCTCCGGCCAACCCCCTTTCTGTTAGAATGCGAAACTCCCTGTCCCCGTAACCCCTGCCCTTCCCGATGCGATTTCCCTTAAGGTCAACAGCGACCGCCCCCTGTACGAATACGTCAACAGGGCATCCGGTTCCAGTTGCGAACGTCTTGAAACCTCTGGGGGATGAGGCCTCTCCCACCTTGCTTGGAGGAACGTCGCTTATCTCCCTGAAGCCCTGCATCATAGGCAGCGGCACCACTAGACGCTTCCCGATTATGAGCACCAGTTCCCTCAGCGTCTTCAAGACGTAGTCCGGTGCCACGAAGACTGCTTTCGCTCGCCTGAACTTCATCAACTCCGCCACCCTCCGACAAGCAGTTTCAGAGCCGTGAAAGTTCGGGATTCGGCCGTGGGGAGGGAGAGGGTATCTCGCCACATTCCTCTCAAGCAGCATGTTCCATGCCACTCCCCGGCACTCGGTCTTGGTTTGAAACTTGGCGCCGCTTAACGCTCTCAAAGGCTTACTCAAGATCCTCGCCGGCCGAGGGCACGCAGAATTTGCATGCGCCCAGAGGGATACCTAAAAGGAGGTATTAATACACTCTCTGCTCCCCGTGTGGTGAAGACCGCTACCTGTCACTCCCCGGATTTCGATCGATCGATTTTCCGAGACGTCGTCTCAGCTGTAACGTTCTTGAACACGTCGTCGTCGATGACTCCATCATCAAGCAACCTCTGAGCGATGTCCTTGATCCCTGCCGCGACGTGGAGCTCGACCCCATTGGATCGAAGAAGCGCTCTGCCCCCTTCCTCGCGGTCCAGCAATGCGACGGCGTCGGTCACTATCCCTCCCTGTCTTCTCACAGCTTCGGACGCGCTGGCAAGAGTGAAGCCAGTTCCGACCACGTCATCAAGCAGGATCGCGCTGGAGCCGGCCTTCAACACTCCCTCAATCATCCTTTCTCTGGGATGCGTCTCTCCCTTGGCCTTCACATAGATGAGAGCCTTGCCGAGAGAATACGCCGCAGCCGAGGCGAAGGGCAGCCCAGAGGTTGGGATGCCGCATATGTACTCCTGGCTCTCCAAGATCCCGCTGGACTGAACGATGTGACGATAGACTCCAACCAGAGAAGAGAAGGCGGAGGGGTAGCTCAGAGTCAGCCTCATATTGACGAAGTAAGGGCTGAGCGTCCCGCTTGAAAGCTTGAACACCCCCGTTCTAAGTGCTTCGGTCTTCAAAAGAACTCTGTAGAGAATGTCTTCAGGGCTTTTCGAAGTCACCCAGCCCACCGCTCACAAGACAACCCGGTTCTCCGGATATAAACAAATCCTGCGGTCTTCTCAACAAGGGTTAAATCGCTGCAACTTGTCGCTCATGCCGGTTGAGATTCTTGGTAGAGGTTTGGCTTCCTTATGGAAAGACCGAGATCTCGGTTGACCCTGCATCCGACCTGCTGCTCGCCGTCTTAGAGCCTAGACGATACCTGGCCGTCCATGAAGAGAAGGAGATCGAGAATGCCCTACGAAACCCTGTGGGCACAGTTCCTCTCGCGGAAAAGGTTCAGAAGGGTGACAAGGTCGTTGTTGCAGTTGACAACCAGACCCGTCGATCCACAGCTGAGCTACTGGTGAAATCCCTGATCCAAGAATTGACGTCGGCAGGAGTACAGGAGAGCGACATCACCGTCCTCCTCGCTTGCGGAACACGCCGAGAACCAACCCAAGACGAGGTCTCCAGGCTTCTCGGACGAGAGCTCACGGGACTACTCAAGCACGTGTGCCACAACCCGCAGAAAAGTCCACTGACCTCACTAGGCCGCAGCTCGCTCGGTAACGAAATCCTCGTCAATAAGCTCTTCGCTGAGACGGATTTCAGGATAGTCACTGGAGATGTCGAGTTCCACCATGCTGCAGGATACAGGGGAGGGTGTGGAACCGTACTTCCTGGGCTGGCTGGAGCTGATACAGTAATGAGAAACCACTCTAGGTTTCTAGATCCAAAAGCTCGTCCAGGCATTCTATCCGACAACCCGGTCCACAAGGAAAGGGAGGAAGCCGCTAACATAGTGGGAGTGGATTTCGCTCTCAACGTGGTGTTAGACTCGCGGGGAGAGGTGGCCGCGGCCTTCGCCGGCGATGTCCATCAAGTTCTCCAAGAAGCCAAGAAAGTTGTCGACGAGATTTATCGCGTTCCAATAGAGAGAAAATGCGAGATCGTGATCGCGAGCGCTGGAGGGTATCCCCGGGACGTCAGCCTGTACGAGTCTCTCGGAGCACTGAGGAATGCTATGGAGGGGCTTGAGGATGGAGGAGTGGCCGTTCTGGTTGCTGAGTGTGCAGAGGGGGAAGGAAATACAGCCTTTAGACACTGGATGGAGAAATACGGGTCACGCGATGAGGTAGAGGCTGACCTTAGAGAGAAATTCGATCCGGGTGGCTACGGAGCCTATCTCGTACTGTCTGCTCTCGAGAGAGCCAAGGTCGCTCTGGTGTCGACCATGCCCAAGACCATGGTCTCAGAGATCTTCAAAATGCGAGGATTTGACACAGCTTCCGACGCTTTGAGCTACGCGGTAAGAGTCAAGGGCAGAGAGTCGAAGGTGCTTGCCATTCCAAACGCATCAAGTACCCTCGTGGAATCTGGTCGGAACAGACCGGCTGAGGCACCGCTCAAGATTTAGTTAGTTGACCGTGATCAGGGAAGGAAAGCAGCGTAGACCTGGAAGTTTACCACATAAGTGAGGCCCAGCATGAAAAGCGCCCCTACAAACGCAAGTTTTCTAGATCGGGTCAGCGGAGAGTACCGATCCAGTGGAGGAACGTCAGGCGCACGAGGCATAAGAAACAAGAGAATGAAGGCAAAGAAAAACCAGCCTGTTAGGAAAAGCACGGCGAGCGCGGCGTAGGAGGCAATCTTCTGTACCCGTCTAGGGAAGACGGCGCTGAAAGTCTTGCTGCCATCCAGCTGCCATACAGGCATCAGGTTCAGCGAGGTTACCATCGATCCCAGCCAGCAAGCGAGAATCAAAGGCGTCACGTAGATTCCCTGTGAGTTCGGAACCACCGCGAAAATCACGATGTCGAATAGCAGTGGAACAGGAAACGCCTGGAATTCTGCTCCACTAGCCATCCAGTTCTGCCATTGGGCCGGGGTCGGTACCGGCGCAATCGCAAACGTGAAGACCGTCGCAACGACCGTGACCAAGAACCCTACCAGAGGCCCGCTCAAACCCAAGTCGAACAGCTCATCCCTATTAGTTGCTGGCTCTCTCTGGAAGATGACCGCCCCCATGGTCGGCAGCCAGCCAGGCACTCCGGGTATGAAGTAGGGTAGGCTAGAATCCATACCCTTTCTCGCCGACGCGATCTTGTGCCCAAGCTCGTGAAGACCAAACACCCCTAGAAGTATGGCCGTGTAGATTGAGACATATAGAATCAGCTTGGGCAGAGTAACCGGAGATATCAACTCTAGGTAGTGTGAATCAAGAAGTATCCTCAACGCCCCGTCAACCGAGATCGTACCTACGGTGGCGAGCAAAAGGATCAAGGGGACACGAGTCCTTTTCGAAGGACGACGCCTAAACTCAAGTATCCTGAGGAGAAGCCTTCCGTCTTCGAGGCCCAGGGTCGGTAAGCTGTTCAAACTCTTGAGCTCTTCCGTCAACTGCTTGAACTTGATCTTATGATCTCCAGGCTCCACTTCGAAGGTCAACACGCCGCGATCATAGAACAAGTCTTTCACTTGGAATTTGGATGTAACCTTTTGTTTGATCACCTCTAGTTGGCCGCTGAAGCTAAACAGGTCTGGGAGAGGCGCGTCCATGGCTTCTGCGAGCAAGGTCTAGCCTTATTTTAACCTATGTCCCCCGGCAAATAGCTGCATGGAGCACTCGGGCCGCTCTTCGTCCAGCACCACATGACGTACGCATTAGGGGCTTTAGGCGAGGAAGACTGATTGCGAGCTCAACACATCTATACGGAGATACGCAAGGACGAATTTGCGGATCGCCAGCTCAGCGCAAAGGCGTTCGCTTGCCCGATTGAGGCCTACTGTGAGAGCCCTGGAGAAGCACAATTCCAGCTTCTGGATCGATCGGACGCATAGAGCTGTTGGAGGAGAGATGCTGTTTTTAATCTATCGATGCATCCTAGAGCGCACTGAACTTAGGGCGGAGACAGGGCTTGAAGCCCAGCGCAAGTAGCATGCATCCACGGTCAGGCAGCTTCATGATTCGAAACGCCCGAGAGTCAGATCTTGTCCAAGTCATGCATATAAACAGAACCTGTCTTCCAGAGAACTACAGCTATGGTTTCTTCCTACGGCTCCTCCGGGACTACCCAGCGGCGTTTCTTGTTGGAGAGATCGAGGGAAGAGTTGTGGGGTATGTGATGTGCAGGGTGGAAAGAAACATGTCACGGATCGAGAAGCTGCGAGTTCGGAAGACAGGCCACATAATCTCGGTGGCGGTTCTCCCAGAGCATCGCCGCCGAGGACTTGCTCTCGGGATGGTGGCCAGAGTGTTGGAAGCGCTGAAGAAATCATACGATTGCGCAGAAACATATCTCGAGGTAAGGGTCTCAAATGAGGAGGCAGCGAAGCTCTACCAGAAACTGGGCTACCTTATCGTAAGCAGGGAGAGATCGTACTATATAGATGGCGAAGATGCCTACCTAATGGCGAGGTCTCTGAAGTAACGTCGAAGGAGCAGTGAATGAACGATCCATCGACCGCGACGCCCGCAACGTATATTTTCGACATAGTTTACGTCTGAGGCTCTGGGTGTTGGAGAGTAAGGGTTTGAATAGAGGTTCTGGGCTGAGTGTCTGGCTAGCTAGTCAACTCATAGTTCTATGCCTGCCTCTACCTACTTCCATCAATTGTCTGGAACCTGCGGTCTTAGACGGATTTTCTCCAGCACCTCCGAGGCAGGTTGCTTACCTCTGGCACAGTAGTCCTACCCTTGGCCTCTGGCCTTACAATTTGAGTCCAGTCAGCGGGGAACGGTCAGTGATCGTCATCCTCGCGAAGTTTCCTGGCCTAGAAAATCGCAGCACGACGACTCGGATCAGAGAAATCGTTTTCACGGAGATGAACAGCTATCTCTCTGAGGCCTCATATGGTTCCGTACATCTCTTTGGAAACGTCACTCCCAGCTGGCTCCGCTTGAACAAGACAAAGGAATACTATGGCTCCGGAAACTTCACCCAGGAGAAGCATCGGGAAATGATCGAGGACTGCTTCACCGCGGTTGGCTTTCCAGGCCTGAGCGGATACTCTCATGCAATAATCGTTCACACTGGGGATGATGAGGCCAGCACCAAGAGGTCTGATGATATCTGGTCATTCTCCTACGTGGGCTCGGTTGAGTTTGGCACACCTAGGGGGATTGTCACAATTTCGGTGAGCTGCGTCGCGGAAAGTGATCCGCTTGGAGTCTGGCTGCATGAGCTGGGCCACCAGTTCGGTCTTCCAGAGCTGTATGACACCACAGGGGCTCTTGATTTTGTCGGGCCCTGGGGCCTAATGGGTGAGGGATCATGGAACGATGGAGGCAACTCTCCCGCTGAGCCCATGGCTTGGACCAGAATCAAGCTTGGTTGGCTGCCTGAATCAAACGTACGTGTCGTGAGCCCCGGAGAAATGCTCACAAGCTGGATTCAAGGGATTGAGGTCAAGAGCTCCCAGATTCAAGCCTTGAAGATCGTGCTCTCCAGCGAGAAGTACTATCTCGTCGAGTCTCGGGTGAGGATAGGCTATGACTCTGCTCTTCCAGAGTCCGGAGTTATAATCAGCTACGTGGATGAAACGAAGGAATCTGGTCGTGGCATAGTCATCGTCCAAGACGCCGAACCCGCAACGCCCAACCTTCACGACGCGGCACACGAGCCGGGCCAGCTCTTTGTTGACCTCGACAACGGGGTCAAAGTGACGGTGATCTCGACTTCGGACACTGGCTACCGAGTGAAAGTAGAGTACAGAGTTGCCGACCTGGTCGTCGCCAACATTACACTCAGCCCTCCGGAGGCAAGAGTAGGGTCGACGATTGTCTTTTCCATAGAGATAGTGAACCAGGGCACAGCCAATGCTGAGGATTTCATAATCTCCTCCAGCGTAGATGACGATCTGCTTCTGTGGGAAACAAACTCCCTTGAACCAGGTTCCTCCAAGCTTGTAACGATCAGTTGGAACGCTACACAGGGAAGCCACGTGATCAAGACGCAGGTGGACCCAGCTGACAGTATCAAAGAGATCAACGAGGAGAACAATGTGTTGATCAAGCGCTTCAAAGCAGGCTATCTACTATTAGTCCAGGCGCCGTTCAGCAACATCTCAGTTACCTTGGATAACGAGCAACACTACACTGACAGCAACGGAATGGCTATGATTGTGACGGAACCTGGGACGCGAAGCCTGACCATACAGTTCATTGTCCCGGGGGAAGAGGGATCGCGCAGCGTTTTTGAGCACTGGAACGATTCACAGACGAGCAACGCAAGAGTTCTATCTATCGCCGCTGACATGACGTTGA
>Ga0224506_10001380_pt1 | contig 17512 bp, 11 predicted proteins | sample SF_Jan12_sed_USG_2_FD_169108 | JGI IMG/M metagenome (GOLD analysis project Ga0224506, IMG submission 169108) | Sediment microbial communities from San Francisco Bay, California, United States - SF_Jan12_sed_USGS_8_1 | ecosystem: Environmental > Aquatic > Marine > Sediment | place: USA... | reverse complement strand
TTGCCATGACACCAGGTCTTCGCCAGTTATCATTTCTGTCACCGGATGCTCAACCTGCAAACGAGTATTCATTTCCATAAAATAAAATTGTTTGTCCGTAGCCATTATAAACTCTACGGTTCCGGCGCCTACATAGTTAATGGCCTTTGCAGCTTTCACCGCCGCTTCGCCTAATTCGGACCGCGTTTCATCGGACAAATCCGGTGCAGGAGCTTCTTCAACAACCTTTTGATGTCTTCTCTGAATGGAACAATCCCTTTCAGATAAATACACGACGTTGCCTAATTGATCTCCAAATATTTGAATTTCAACATGCCTGGGTCGAGTAATGAATTTTTCAATTAGAATACGATCATCACCAAAAGCCGCCATTGACTCTCGTCTTGCGCTAGCTAGTCCGGCATCAAAGTCGGCCAGTTCAGCGATCATTCTCATACCTTTGCCACCACCACCAGCAGAAGCTTTCACCATCACAGGGAACCCTATGCTTATGGCTTCATCTCTTAATCTTTTGTCGTCCTGGTCTTCGCCATGATATCCAGGCACCAGAGGTACTCCGGCTTTTTCCATTAACTGCTTGGATAATGCTTTAGAACCCATCTGAGTGATTGCTTCAACCCCTGGACCAATAAACTTTAGCCCGGCATCAATACAGCGTTGTGCAAATTCTGCATTTTCAGATAAGAAGCCGTAACCGGGATGAACACCTTCAGAACCACTGGATATAGCAACTTCAATAATTTTATCGATAACCAAATAACTATTTGAAGGCTCTGAAGCACCGATATAATAGGCTTCATCAGCAGCTAACACGTGTTGTGAAAATCGGTCTGCATCTGAATATACGGCAACACACTGAATGCCCAGTTCCTTGCAGGTTTTTGCAATACGAACCGCAATTTCACCGCGGTTTGCAATCAATATTCGTCTCATGATGACCACCCTGGTTTATTTTTATTAAGGAAGGCACTTAAACCATTTTGACCTTCACTGGATATTCGTTGACGTGCAATAAGATCCACTGTGTAAGCTGTTCGGCTGTCTATATCAACGTCCGAAGACACGCGTTGAATTAAAACCTTTGCATCTGATTGAGCGACAGGACCACCTGCGAGCAGTTGCTTAATAAGAAAATCAATACGCTCATCAATTTGGTCTTCACTGGTTACTTCCGATACTAGCCCCATATCACACGCAACATTGGAATCAAAACGTTCAGCAGTTAAGAAATAACGACGGCTTTGGCGTGGACCAATAGCTTCAATTACATAAGGGCTTATTGTTGCCGGAGTCAGGCCTAGTCGAACTTCTGATAGAGAAAATATAGATGTGTCTGATGCCACTACCATGTCGCAACAGGCTAATAAACCAACACCACCACCAAAAGCGGCTCCCTGACACCGGCCGATAACAGGCTTTGATAAGCTATTAAGTGTGGCAAGAAGATTGGCCAGTTTTTTAGCATCTGCCTGATTTTCAGCTTCTGAATAAGCCGCCATGCTCCGCATCCAATTCATATCAGCACCGGCACAAAAATGCTTGCCTTTACCACCTAGAACGACCACGCGAATACGATCGTCTGTATCAAGTTCATTCAAGAGATTCGTCATCTCTTTTATGAGTTCATCATTAAATGCGTTAGATATTTCTGGACGATTTAACCATAGGTAAGCAATAGTGCCCTTTGTTTCTACAAAAACTTCCTGATTCGTCATGATTCATTACATCCTGAAAATGCCGTATTTAGTCGGAGGGTTAGTTTTATTTTCAGAAATTGCCAAACCTAATGAAATTAACCGGCGAGTATCTCTGGGGTCAATGACACCGTCATCCCATAAACGTGCTGACGAATAATATGGATGCCCTTGCTCTTCATATTGTTCTTTTATTGGTGCCTTAAAGGTCGCTTCGTCTTCTGCACTCCACTGATCACCTTTAGTTTCGATAATTTCTCTACGGACCGTGGCAAGTACGCCGGCAGCCTGGTCACCACCCATTACAGATATACGGGCATTTGGCCACATCCACATGAACCTGGGTTCGTATGCCCGGCCGCACATACCATAATTACCTGCACCATAACTGCCACCTACAACAACCGTAAATTTAGGCACACTGGCACATGACACTGCAGTTACCATTTTGGCGCCATCTTTGGCGATACCGCCTTGTTCGTAACTTTTACCCACCATGAAGCCGGTAATATTCTGTAAAAACAATAATGGGATATTACGCTGGCCACACAATTCGATAAAATGTGTTCCCTTCAACGCTGACTCACTAAATAGAATGCCATTATTAGCGACTATACCAATCTTTCTACCCATGATTTCAGCAAAACCAGTAATCAATGATTTCCCATAAAGTGGTTTGAATTCGTCAAATTTACTACCGTCCACTAACCTGATAATAATTTCTCTGATATCAAAAGGTTTCTTTGTGTCTGCGGGTACAACGCCTAATAATTCATCTGCCGGATATAGAGGTTCTAACCAGCCTTCTTTGTTATCTACGCGATTTGATTTACCTAGATTAGAAACAATATTTCTTGCCTGTGCCAAAGCATGACGGTCATTTTCAGCCATATAGTCAGCAACACCAGACATGGTGGTATGGACTTCTGCTCCACCCAATTCTTCTGCGGTCACGACTTCACCCGTGGCGGCCTTAACTAATGGCGGTCCAGCCAGAAAGATAGTGCCCTGATTTCGAACAATAATTGATTCATCACACATTGCGGGTACATAAGCACCGCCAGCGGTACAACTTCCCATCACTACTGCTAATTGAGGGATCCCCTGAGACGACATCTGTGCCTGATTAAAAAATATCCGGCCAAAATCATCTTTATCGGGAAAGATTTCATCTTGCATGGGTAAAAAAGCGCCGCCGGAATCCACCAGGTAGATGCATGGCAGGTTATTTTGAGCAGCTATTTCCTGGGCTCTTAAATGCTTTTTGACGGTCATAGGGTAGTAGGTTCCACCCTTTATGGTCGCGTCATTTGCAACGACCATGACTTCTCGTCCCTGAACGCGGCCGATTCCGGTAACGATACCCGCGCTGGAAACCTCTCCACCATACATTCCCCATGCGGCAAGCTGCCCTACTTCCAGAAATGGTGAACCTGCGTCTAATAAATATTGAATACGATCACGCGCAAGTAACTTGCCGCGATCTGTATGTTTCTTGCGAGCCTTTTCTGAACCACCCAATGACACTGTTGCAATGGTGTCTGTAAGATCATCAACCAATGACGCCATTTTTTGATAGTTCTGTTTAAATTCTTCGCTTTGAACTCTAATAGTAGACTTGTACACGATGATTCCTCAGCGGCTAAGTTCTTTTGCAATTACAATTTTTTGAATTTCGGATGTACCTTCATATATTCTGGTAACCCGAACGTCTCGATAAATACGTTCTAATGGAAAATCAGCTAGATAACCATAACCACCTAAGACCTGTATGGCCTCAGAACAAATCCATTCAGCATTCTCTGAAGCAAATAATTTGGCCATACAAGCCTCTTTTAAGCAGGGCTCTCCGCTATCTTTGAGTCGTGCTGCATGTAATACCATTTGTCTGGAAGCTTCCAGACGAGTTGCCATTTCTGCTAATTTGAATTGAATGGCCTGATGGTTAAAAATTTCGGTATTGAATGACTTACGTTCTTTAGAATAATTTAACGCAAAATCGAATGCTGAACGCGCCATTCCGACACTTTGAGACGCTATACCAATGCGTCCTCCTTCCAGATTAGCCAATGCAATTTTATAGCCATCACCTTCTGCACCTAACAAGGCATCAGCTGACAACCGTACATCATCAAATTGCAATTGCGCGGTATCAGAGCTTCGTTGTCCCATTTTATTTTCAACGGAACTTACCGAGTAACCCTCTGTATCTGAAGGTACCAAAAATGCAGATAAACCTTTCTTGCCAGCAGAAGGATCAGTCACTGCAAATACAATTGCTACCCTGGAAAACTTACCATTAGTAATGAACTGTTTAGTACCATTAAGTATCCACTCGTCGCCATCCTTAACCGCTTTAGTCATCAGTGATGACGCGTCGCTACCGGCCTGTGGTTCCGTTAAGCAAAATGCTCCTAAAAACTCGCCGGTTGCAAGAGGAATCAACCACTTTTCTTTTTGAGATTCGGTACCAAACAAATTAATAGGGCCACATACCACTGAATTCATAACTGAAACAATGGTGGAGCAACCGCCATCACCAGCGGCTATTTCTTCAATAACACGGGCTAATGTTTCATACCCCAATTGTGTGCCACCATATTCTTCTGGAACCAACATTCCGAACAACCCAAGTTCACCCATTTGCATAATTTCGTCTATAGGGTTCTGATGGTTAGCATCCCAGTTAGCAGCATTAGTAGCCAAGACATCCTTTGAGAAGTCACGAGCAGTTTTTACGACAAGTTCTTGCATGGTTATGCTCCCTACCGGGTTTCTTTAAACAGTTCGCGACCGATTAACATCCGTCTAATTTCTGATGTACCCGCACCGATTTCATAGAGCTTTGCGTCTCGTAATAATCGACCAGCTGGAAATTCGTTGATATATCCGTTGCCGCCCAGTATCTGAATCGTATCTAAAGCCAGTTTAGTCGCATTTTCTGCAGAGTATAGAATGGCTGCAGCTGCATCTTTACGTGTAGTTTCTCCGCGCTCACACGCTTGGCCAACGGCATAGATATAGGCTTTGCTCGCATTCAACAAGGTATACATGTCGGCGACCTTGCCTTGTATCAACTGAAATTCACCAATGGATTGTCCGAACTGCTCTCGATCATGAATATACGGAATGATTTGATCCATACAGGCTTCCATTATGCCCAGTGGTCCTCCAGACAAGACCGCACGTTCATAATCAAGTCCACTCATCAGGATTTTGACGCCTTCATTTTCGACACCCATCAAATTTTCAGCAGGCACTTCACAATTATCAAAAATAAGTTCTGCCGTTGGAGAACCACGCATACCTAATTTGTCGAGCTTTTGGCCTACTTTAAAACCCGGGAAGTCTTTTTCAATAATGAACGTTGATATACCTTTTGCACCCGCGTTGGAATCTGTTTTTGCGTACACAACTAATACATCGGCATCGGAACCATTGGTAATCCACATCTTCGTGCCATTAAGGATATATTTATCACCCTTTTTTTCGGCTTTTAACTTCATACCAACAACATCTGAACCCGCGTTAGGCTCACTCATTGCCAAGGCACCAATTTTTGTTCCTGCGATCAAACCCGGTAAATATTTTTCTTTTTGGGCTTCGTTGCCATTACGGTATATCTGATTAACACAGAGGTTAGAAAAAGCGCCATAACTTAAACCAACTGAAGCTGATGCACGACTGATCTCTTCCATTGCAACAATATGTGCAAGGTAACCCATGCCACTACCACCATATTTTTCATCTACGGTGATACCTAATAGACCCATTTCACCCAATTTAGGCCATAGGTCCATTGGAAACTGATCATTCTTATCGATTTCAGCAGCACGTGGCGCAATCTCGGCTTGTGCAAACGCTGAAACTGCCTCTCTTAACATGTCAACAGTTTCACCCAGGTGAAAATTGAGTCGAGGGTAATGGATCATAAGAAGGTTTCTCCAGTATATTTATCGTTCGAGACGCATGGCGTCATTCTTTTAAATTTACCTATAGGTAAACAACTCTGTCTATATAGGCAACGTTTATAAGTCGTCTGTTTCGATTCCTTTGGCGTTTAAGGTAGCTAAACATTCCCGTTCGGCAACTTTAACGTCGAATATCATTCGTTCTAATTCTGACTTTTGCTGCTCCATCTTGGATAATTGAATTAACAATTTATCTCTGTACACCAGTAGTTGTGGAACCTCATCATCTTTGTTTTCGTAGAGTTCAATTAATTCGTCAATTTCAGAGAGTGAAAAACCTAACTTTTTCCCACGAACAATCAGTTTTATTCGCGCTCTGTCTTTGCGATTATAAAGCCGTTTCGTCCCAATTCTTTCCGGGCTTAACAAGCCTTTATCTTCATAAAAACGAATTGCTCTGGATGTCAAATCAAACTCTTTTGATAAGTCACTTATTGAATAATGGCTCATTGGGTTTCCAGGGCTCATGTATTTATTCATTACTTATATTTTATCCGGGCAAGATGTATCTTGATTGCCCACGACTATACTTATGTTTATTTAGATTGGCATAGGTTGACGTTAACGTCAACCTATATTACCGTAAGGCCTACTGATACCAAGATTACCCAATTACTAGAGGTTACTTTATGACACGCCCACTTAGAATGGTTACTGCCGCATCACTATTTGATGGCCACGATGCAGCCATAAACATGATGCGCCGGCTCATTCAAGCGCAGGGTGTTGAAGTTATACACCTGGGACATAACCGTTCTGTTGACGATATTTTCAGAGCAGCGATTCAGGAAGATGCTGATGCCATTGCTCTCACCTCTTATCAGGGTGGTCATAACGAGTTTTTAAAGTATTTACATACCCGACTTGCAGAGGCTGGTTGTCAGCACATCGCAATCATTGGTGGCGGTGGCGGTACCATCACTCCGGATGAGATAAACGAATTACATGAATTTGGAATAACCCGCATTTATCATCCAGATGATGGTTTAAAACTTGGGCTACCAGGTATGATTGACGATGCGATGGCCCGTATCGCTGACCATCATAAAAAGTTTCCTCGGCCTGAAAATATTGACGACAATATACAAAATTTTGATAACAAGATTTCAATGCACCTGTCTGCAATAGAAAACAATCAATTAAAATATCCTGCTAAAGACCAGGGCATACCGGTTGTTGGTATTACAGGAACAGGTGGTGCCGGTAAAAGCAGTTTAACCGATGAATTATTACTGCGCTTGGTGCAATATAGTGACAAGAAGATTGCGGTCTTAGCCGTTGACCCCAGTAAGCGTCGCACTGGTGGTGCGTTATTAGGTGACCGCATTAGAATGAATTCTCTGGCTAACGATAGAATTTTCATGAGATCGATGGCAACACGGCGGCAAAATCTGGCAACCAGTGAAACTCTAATTCAATGCATTAATTACCTGAAATCTCAGGAATTTGATTTGGTATTGGTTGAAACTGCTGGCATAGGGCAAAGCGATACTGAAATTGTAGATTTAGTCGATTACCCAATATATGTCATGACAAGTGAGTATGGTGCAGCCAGTCAATTAGAAAAAATAGATATGCTCGATTTTGCCAATACCATTGTTATCAACAAATTTGACAAAAAAGGCTCAGAAGATGCTTTACGAGATGTAAGAAAGCAGTGGCGTCGTAATAAAAATGAATTTTCCTGTGACGACGCCGAAGTACCTGTTGTGGCTACGATGGCGAGCCAATTTAATGATCCTGGCGTTAATTGGTTATATCAGTCAGTGATATTGGCGATCTCTAAAGCTAACAGCCTGGTTCCTGATGAATGGCTACCAGAGATTAAATTTACCTATCAACTTCCTCAGGTTAACCTGGTTATCCCGGCTTCAAGACAACGTTATTTGTCAGAAATATCTGATTTAGGAAGAAAATTAAATAAAAAATCCGAAACTCAGTCAGAAATTGCCAATCAGATTCAGCACTTCACCCATGTGTTAAGACAATTGGGACTTAGGTTTGATGATTTAAAAGACATTGAACCAAATCAAATATCTTCAGCTAATGAAGCGATCGTCAATCAGTACCACCTTTTATTAGAAAAATTGGAATACAGTAACAAAAAACTATTATTACAGTGGCCTGAGCTCGTTCAGTCATACCAAAATGAACAGTTCCAATATCAGGTTCGTGGAAAAACCATTACTGGCGACAACTATATCACCAGCTTGTCTCAGGTTCAGATACCCAAGGTTGCAACACCGTCATTCAAAAGTTGGGGAGAACAGCTTTCCTTTATAACCAGGGAGAATTTTCCGGGTTTCTATCCCTATACGGCAGGTGTATTTCCATATCGGCGTACCGGTGAAGATCCAATACGTATGTTTGCTGGCGAAGGGAGTCCGGAGAGAACGAACCGAAGGTTTCATTATCTGGCCAAGGGTCAGCCAGCCAATCGACTATCGACTGCATTCGATAGTGTTACTCTTTATGGTGAAGATCCACACCAGCGACCGGATATATACGGTAAAATTGGTAACTCGGGTGTTTCAATAGCAACCCTAGATGATATGAAAAAGCTCTATAGCGGATTCGATCTATGTGCCCCCAATACGTCTGTATCAATGACGATTAACGGCCCTGCTCCGATAATATTGGCTATGTATATTAATACCGCTACAGACCAGCAAATTGAAATGTATCTAAAAGATCAGGGTGAATGGGATAACGCCAAAACCAAAATTAAGAAACTCATCGGTGAACAACCGCAATATCAGGGTGAAATACCCGAGAATCATAGTCAACTTGGTTTAGGGATGCTCGGGATTACTGGTGATCAGTTAGTTGACCAGGAAACCTACCAACGCATACAAAAAGAAACACTGGCCAAGATTCGTGGAACAGTTCAGGCTGATATCCTGAAAGAAGATCAGGCGCAAAACACCTGCATTTTCTCAACTGAATTTGCACTTCACATGATGGGTGATATTCAATCGTACTTTACTGAAAATAAAGTTCGTAACTTCTATTCTGTTTCTATCAGTGGGTACCACATTGCAGAAGCCGGTGCTAATCCTATTTCGCAATTAGCATTTACCCTGGCCAATGGTTTTACTCTGGTTGAATATTATATGGCAAGAGGCCTCAATATTGATGACTTTGCCCCTAACCTTAGCTTTTTCTTTAGCAATGGTATGGATCCGGAGTATTCAGTGATTGGGCGGGTAGCCAGACGTATCTGGGCAAGGACCATGAAAGACATATATGGTGCCAGCCCACGCTCTCAAATGTTGAAATACCACATACAGACGTCAGGTCGTAGTCTGCATGCCCAGGAAATACAATTTAATGACATTAGAACAACACTTCAGGCACTTTATGCTCTGTTTGACAATTGTAATAGCCTGCACACGAATGCCTATGATGAGGCAATTACTACTCCTACTGAAGAATCAGTTCGAAGAGCAGTAGCGATTCAATTAATTATTGGACGAGAGTTAGGACTAAATTTCTGCGAAAACCCACTTCAAGGCTCATTTGCTATCGAACAGCTTACCGACCTGGTTGAAGAAGCCGTGTTTGTAGAGTTTGATCGACTCACCGAACGTGGTGGCGTATTGGGTGCTATGGATACCATGTATCAGCGTAGTAAAATTCAGGACGAATCTATGCTATACGAACACAAAAAACATGATGGCAGTATGCCAATTATTGGTGTGAATACATTTTTATCTGACACTCCAGAATCGACAGTCGCTATTGAACTGGCTCGTTCTACTGAAGAAGAAAAACGACAACAGATTGAACAGTTAAACGCCTTTAAAGCCCGGTATTCAGACAAGACACAAAATATCATCAATCAGCTTCAAGAAACGGCCAGAGCACGTAACAACACCTTTGAAGTGTTAATCGATGCTGTCAAGGTAGCTTCACTGGGGCAGCTTTCTGGAGCTCTATACCATGTTGGCGGGCAGTATCGCCGTAATATGTAACCACGGATGGCTATTGAAACAGCAGACATATAGGATCTGCTGTTTCATCTTCCTACCGGTCAATTTATGCGAGGGGTTCCAGGTTATTAACTAGCAACTGCAACCGTACCAATCCATTAAATTCATTTTCGTCTAGTTGATAACTCATCCGAACAAATTCACTATCATTTGGCCACACATCAAGGTCGACGTTAAAGGCAATGGCATCAAATAATGATGTACCCTGATCAGGTGTTAGCGTTAGTTTTAGATGTTTTTGACCAACAATTCGTTGCTGAACGATAGAAAATATGCCATCAAATTCTGGTTGTGGGAAGTTTTGTCCCCAGGGGCCAGCATCACGAATGGCTCTAGCCATATTAATGGTTAACTGCGTAGGGTCTAAATCACCATCAGACCAAACAACGGCATTTAAGTCGTCTTCCGTTAACTGTTCATGAACCACTTGATCAAAAGCTGCAATAAACTGTTTATAGCCAGATGAAGAAATGGATAAACCTGCGGCCATTGCATGCCCTCCAAATTTCAATATCAACCCGGGATGTCGAGTAGATACCAGATCCAGAGCATCTCTCATATGAAATCCTTTAATTGATCGAGCTGATCCCTTGATAATATTGTCTCCGGAACGTGCAAATGCAATGACCGGTCTATGAAGTTTCTCTTTTATTCGTGACGCTAATATACCAATCACACCTTCATGCCATTGGTCATCAAACAAACACAATCCCCAGGGTAATGATTCTGGGGCATCGATTTCCCTAAATTGACTAAGCCAGGTTAGTGCCTGAGTTTGCATATCAGATTCCACTTCCTTACGCATCTGATTCAAATCTTCCAAATCCTTTGCAAGCACACGAGCCTGTTGTATATCAGGACTCATTAAACAAGCTATACCACGTGACATATCATCCATACGTCCAGCGGCATTTAACCTTGGAGCAACCGCGAACCCCAGATCAGTCCCCGTCATTCTATGCGCTTTCTTCTTCGCAACCTCCAAAATCGCCTGAATACCGGGCTGGCAATGTCCACTTCTAATGCGAGCCAGGCCCTGATGAACAATTATTCGATTATTATGGTCCAGGGGTACAACATCGGCAATGGTTGCCAGTGCTACCAGATCAAGGTAGTCCGCAAGGTTGGGTGCCGTTCGGTTTTTAAACCAACCTATATTTATGAGCTCTGCTTTTAGGGCAGCCATTACATAAAAGACAACCGTACAACCACAAGCGGCTTTACTTGGAAACATACAACCTGATTGATTCGGATTAACGATAGCATCCGCATCCGGGATCTCATTCCCCGGTAAATGGTGATCTGTAACAACTACCTGAATTCCCAGCGATTTGGCATACTGAATACCCTCAACACTGGAAATTCCATTATCGACGGTCAAAATAACATCCGGCTTTCTATTGTCACAGGCGAACTGAACAAGTTCCTTACTTAAACCGTAACCCATCTTAAAACGATCAGGCACCAGATATCCGACATTACTGTGACCAAATTCATTTAGAACCAAACAACTTAGTGCCGTTGAAGTAGCACCATCAGCATCGAAATCACCCACAACCAAGATAAAAAGGTCTTTTGTGATGGCATTAGACAACACTGATACGGCCTGATCTATCCCCTTCAATTGACGGTAGTCCAGTAAGCCAGTGGATGATAAATTCAACTTCGAATCAGTATCAATGCCTCTATTACTTAAAATATTTCTAATCACATCAGGTAAGTCTAACGGCAACTTATCTGCATTTGGGTTTATAGGTCGTCGTTTAATTTCAAACTGCATAAATTCTCATTGTTTCCTAAGGAGATTAGCGATAAATTAATGAATTACAATTCATTAGTCAGCTCAATATAACGTGATTTTCAAAAATAATTAATAATTTGCTCATACCTGAACTGACGTACTCTAAAATGATATTGGCTATCTTGTTACAAATTTGAATTAATCGGCTATACATTAATAAGTTGGATCATTATAACAACAAGAATACGGTATTTTTGTATGTTTGTTCAAAACTCAAATTGATCCCACTCAACAATAATAACGAAAAAGGCTAACCTTATGTTTGAATACAAATCACCCGCTGAAACACTTGCCCATTTCGCTGAAATACAACCAGATAAAAAGTACCTTAGGCAGCCAATAGACGGCCATTTGGTCAATTATACTTGGCGGGAAACCTTTGATACCAGTCGTAAGATTGCGCAGTTTATAACCACACTAAATCTGGAAAAAGGCGACAATATAGCGATATTAAGTAAAAACTGCGCAGAATGGTTTATGATCGACTGGGCTATTCAAATGGCGGGTATGGTTTCTGTACCAATATACCCTACAGCAAATGCTGAAACCATCGCATTCGCTATGGAACATGCGGAGTGCAAAGCCGTATTTGTCGGAAAACTGGATAATTGGCAATCTCAGGAACCTGGACTGGATCCGACTATTCCACGTATATGTCTGCCCTACCCTACTATGGCGTGTCAGTATCAATGGGAAGATATTGTTTCAAAGCATGAGCCCATAAAAGTCATGCACACTAATCTGGCCGACGATTTAATGACCATCATGTACACTTCGGGCAGTACCGGTGAACCAAAGGGTGTTATGATGTCTTATGGTGCCTATCACTATGCATCTATCGCAAACATTACAAAGCTAGGCATGACGAATGCTGAGCGAACAATTTCGTATTTACCATTAGCTCATATTACCGAACGTGCTGTCATAGAAGGACCAAGCCTGTATTCAGGCTCCACAGTTTTCTTTGTTGAATCACTGGATACTTTTCAGCGTGATATTAAAATCGCTGCGCCAACCTGCTTTCTTTCAGTTCCCAGATTATGGTCTAAATTCCAAACCGGTGTACACACCAAGGTTCCACCAAAGAAATTGCGATTATTATTATCCATACCCGTTATTGGTAAAGTTGTCAGCAAGAAAATTAGAACTGAACTGGGATTAAATCACGCCAGGATTTTTGGCTCTGGTACGGCACCTATTGCTACACCCCTGTTACGTTGGTACCGACGACTGGGAATCAATATTTCTGAAGGCTGGGGAATGTCTGAAACCGGAGGGCTTTCTTGCGTAAACTATCCTTATTCAGCAAGTGCGATTGGCACCATAGGAACGCCTCTTCCGGGAACGGACATTAAGATTTCAGATGAGGGTGAAATTATGATTAAATGCCCGGGATTATTTTCCGGATATTATAAAAAAGATGCACTTACTGCCGATAGCTTTACTGATAGCGGATATTTAAAGACTGGCGACAAGGGCTCATTTGAAGGTTCGGAATACAATTTAAAAATCACTGGACGCGTTAAAGATATTTTTAAAACTGCGAAAGGAAAATATGTGGTGCCTGTACCCATAGAATCCCAGTTAATGGATAACCCTTTAATTGAAGAAGTCTGCGTAATGGGAACCGGATTACCACAACCTGTTGCTGTCGTGGTGTTATCTGAACTTTCACATAATATGGCCAAATCAGATATTCGTGTTAGCCTGGAAACCTTATTAAACAAGGTTAATTCCTATCTGGAATCACACGAAAAAATGAAAAATATTATCGTCTCCGGGGATAATTGGACCATTGAAAATGGCTTATTGACGCCCACCATGAAGGTAAAGCGTAATTTAATTGAAGAGAAATATAACGATTTAATCCAAAAACCAATTGAGCAGCAAGTTCACTGGGCTTGAATTATTTAATATTACGGTTTTTTTTATGTAGCTTTTGAGTATGTTTCCTGGATTTGTTTTGAAGGACTGTTAAAACAGCCTTCATTATCCAAAAAAAGACAATCATTCCAAGAGCTACAAAACCAAACGAAATTAATGAATCCCCACCATCAATACTTGACCAATGTGTATTCATTGCACCCAAACGCTGTGACTGAATATCAGTCATGGGTAAATTATTTAATAGGTTATCTAAAAGTTTCATATTTTCACCCTATAGACTAAATCGACTTAAAATTTTATATCCAGTGCCCTACATATAAACTGCATAAAGGGTGTTGAACGTTTAATCTCTTCAATAACGTTCGATATCAGGTTACCTGAAAATAGAAATTGATGATGAATTGGTTTAATTATTAGACAACTTTTACGTTTTAAATGCTCGATAGCCGGGTCACTTTTATCAAAACCCTTTGGAATACGTTTTAACGAATCTCCAAAAAAACCATATGCAGAATGTTCAAGCAGTTTAGTAATTTCCAACCATTGATCAAAATTATCTGAAATTGACTCTCTGATACAGCGTAATGCTACAGAATCCGGTTTCCACATACCGACTCCGATAAAGGATTCAGTATTATCAATGTGTATATAGTAACCTGGAGCGTGAATATCCTTGCCACTGGCATGACGAAATTGAACGCCAATGTTGGTCTTGTATGGAGTTTTATCTTTAGAGAATCGTGTGTCACGAAAAGGACGCATCATAGAGCCACCGGATTTCTTGGGTTCTACAACAAAATGTGCACTGATGTCATGCAGAGGCTGATTCATTGATGCAATAAAATCTAATGTAGGCTCTCTTATCAAAGATTCATAATCGTCTTTATTTTCATTGAACCACTCCCTGTTATTATTAGTTTGAAGTGATTCAAGAAATTGAAAAGCTGACCTCGTGTATCCTTCAAATTCAGGCATAATTCATTCTCTACTTATTATAATGACTCTAAAAATCAATATCTAATAACCATAGCTGGAAATATTATGAATCGCTACATCAAATACTTGTTGCTCATGCTCTCAATAAACTTAAATGCCGCTGAGACTGTGAATGTATTGATCTATCATCACGTTGCACCTAACACTCCGCCTTCTACCACTATTTCTATTGAGACATTCACTGAACACCTTGATGCGTTAAGTGAAAACAACTTTAATGTGGTCGATTTAGAATGGGCAATCAACCAAATACGCGATGGAAAACCGCTACCTGAAGCCGCAGTTGCCATAACTTTTGACGATGGTTTTGCAGACATTTATCATAATGCATATCCTTTACTTTTGGAGCGGAAACTTCCATTTACATTATTCGTAGCAACAGATGCAATAGATAAGAATAAGAAAGGCATGATGAGCTGGGATATGATTCGTGAAATGAAAGCCAATGGTGCAGTGATAGCAAACCATACGACCGATCATGATTATCTGGTTAGGAAAGATAAACTGGATTCTGAATGGCTAAACGACGTTTGGAACAATATCTCCAAAGCACAAAGCCGTTTAGAAGAAGAAGTTGGCGAAGTACCCAAGTGGCTAGCTTATCCTTATGGAGAGTATAATAACGAACTCAAAAAACGTTTATTACAAGATAACTGGATTGGATTTGGACAACAGTCCGGCGGCATTGCTCTTTACTCGGATTTTCAAGCCCTTCCCAGATTTCCAGCCGCTGGAATCTATTCGAACTGGAAAAGCTTGAAAGTAAAGCTTCAATCTAAACCACTTCCTATAAATTATAAAAACTTGCCTGATCCTATAATTGATGAAACAAATCCACCATTACTGAAAGCAACATTACTAAATAAGATGCCCAGGCAATCAGAACTAGCCTGTTTTATTGAAGGAGATAGCTATAAACCATCGTGGCTTTCACCTCTGGAATATAGTGTTCAAGCCAACCATCCGCTACCTAAAGGCAGAAGTCGTTACAATTGCACAATGCCAGGCGAAGGTGGCTATTATTGGTTTTCATTACAATGGTTAAATCGGAAGTAAAATAAAGCCCGATCTAGTCGGGCTATAAACTCAGAGCACTTTTGCTTAGATAATTGCTGCAAGCCTGGTACCCTGATCTATTGCACGTTTTGCATCTAATTCTGCAGCTACATCAGCGCCTCCAATAAGATGCACGGGTTTATTCAATCCTTCAGAAAGTTGTTTATTGGAGTCCTGTCCCGCACAAACAACGATATTGTCTACATCCAGAACGTTAATTTCATCCCCTACTTTTATGTGTAAGCCTGCGTCATCAATCTTCAGGTATTCAACTCCTGAAATCATATTGACACCTTTCTTATCCAGTTCTAAGCGGTGAATCCAGCCAGTGGTTTTACCCAGACTCTTACCTACTTTTGATTTCTTACGCTGTAGAAGGTGGACTTGCCTTGGAGAGGGTGTGAATTGCTCTTCTATGCCTTCGATTCCTGAACGGTGCGATAGGCTCATATCTATGCCCCATTGTTTCATAAAGGCCGGAATACTCAGACTGGTTGATTCACCAGAGTGTGTTAAAAATTCACTCACATCAAAACCAATACCACCGGCACCGATAACCGCTACTTTTTCACCAACAGGTTTCTTATCTTTCAAAACATCTAAATACCCCATAACTTTTGAGTGCTCAATACCGGGAATATCGGGTAGCCGGGGTGTGATACCCGTGGCTATGATCACTTCATCAAAATCTCCGGCATTTAAAAAATCAGTAGACACAGGCGTATTTAACTTTAGCGTAACACCAGTCAATTCAATTTGGCGGTTAAAATATCTAATAGTTTCACTAAATTCTTCTTTACCTGGCACCTGTTTGGCAATATTAAACTGACCGCCAATTTCGGATGCTGCATCAAATAGCGTCACTTGATGACCGCGTTGGGCTGCACTGGTCGCAAATGCCATACCCGCAGGACCGGCACCAACAACCGCTAATTTTTTAACGGATGTTGTTGGAATCAAATTGAGTTCTGTTTCAACGCAGGCACGTGGATTAACCAGGCAACTAGTCATTTTCATGCTGAACACATGATCAAGGCACGCCTGGTTACAACCTATGCAACTATTTATTTCATCAGATCGCCCTTCTTTTGCTTTGTTAACAAATTCAGGATCGGCTAGAAATGGACGTGCTAATGAGACCATATCAGCATCGCCACGCCCTAAAATTTCTTCTGCTTTTTCGGGCGTATTAATACGATTTGAGGTAATAACCGGAATCGAAAAATGTTTTTTGTATTTGGCAGTCACCCAGGTAAAGGCAGCGCGTGGTACCTTGGTCGCAATCGTAGGGATTCTTGCTTCATGCCAGCCAATGCCGGTATTGATGATTGACGCACCTGCTTTTTCAACCGCCTGTCCTAACTGTACGACTTCATCGAATGAACTGCCGCCTTCAACCAGATCAAGCATAGAGAGGCGATAAATTATGATAAATTCCCGACCGACAGCTTCTCTGACTCGACGTACAACTTCAACGGGTAAGCGAATTCGGTTTAGATAGTCTCCGCCCCAACTATCTTCGCGTTGATTGGTACGCAGTGCGATAAACTGGTTAAGAAAATAACCTTCTGACCCCATAATCTCTACACCATCATACCCGGCTTTTTGAGCCAATACGGCAGTACGAACAAAATCTTCAATTTGTTCTTCAATATCTTCTTCAGTTGCTGCTTGTGGTTTAAAAGGTGAAATTGGAGCCTGAATAGCGGATGGAGCTATAGGATTTTGATTAAAGGCATAACGCCCGGTATGTAGAATTTGGAAACAAATTTTACTACCGGCTTTGTGTACAGCGTCTGTAATTATTCGATGGTCGTCGCAGTCTTTATCATCCCAAAGCATTTTGGTCATTTCATGAGTTGCTGCGCGCTTATTCGGACCAAAACCACCGCTCACAATTAAACCTACACCACCACGAGCGCGTTCAGCAAAATATTCCGCCATACGTTCATGTCCATTTTCAGCCTCTTCCAAGCCTGTATGCATTGACCCCATCAATACCCTGTTTTTAAGTGTCGTAAATCCAAGATCAAGTGGTTCAAACATTTTTGGATATTGATTACTCATGGTGACTCCGATTAACATTTTAGTTTTTGTAGTAACTTCAACTGTTAT
>Ga0224506_10001379_pt1 | contig 17518 bp, 8 predicted proteins | sample SF_Jan12_sed_USG_2_FD_169108 | JGI IMG/M metagenome (GOLD analysis project Ga0224506, IMG submission 169108) | Sediment microbial communities from San Francisco Bay, California, United States - SF_Jan12_sed_USGS_8_1 | ecosystem: Environmental > Aquatic > Marine > Sediment | place: USA... | reverse complement strand
CGGTAGAAAACCTTAAAGTAGAAAGCTTCTTGCTGAAATAAAATTAATCAAAATATAAAATAATTACAAAATTAATTTAAAACATAAAATATCTACATAATTAACTTAAAAAATAAAAAACATTAACAAAATATAAGTTTAAACCTTTTATAAATCATTATCCAAAAGATTTAGTATAAAGTTTAAAATTTCAATTGTATTGAATTCCATTCATTATTATTATTGATTTAACTACATTACGAATTGATAACCGAGTAAGTTATCAAGAAAAATTGAGAAATTAATTTTGGATATTTTATTCTAGATATCTATTTCGATGCTTTAATAGTTCTTCATTTAGTTTTTATCATCAATCAAGTTCTATCTTATTAAATTCGGTGAATGTTAAAAAATTAAAAAAATGAATTAAATACCATAATTATAAACTTCCAGATGGTATCTTTCCATCATAGATAGTGTTGGTTTGTATTTTATTAAAAGGAGGGTAGAATAATTCATCTTTTTGTTGGTTTGCTCGAAAGAGATCTATAATATAATTAAGTCGATCATCTAAATCTACCCAATCTGTTGCACCAGATCCACTAATTGAATTTACATTCTTGTCATATTTCTCAAGTATATCTTTTAATTCAGGATTTTCTATTTGTTTTAAATTACTCGGAAACATCTGAAATAATGAAGACCTAGGTGCGTCTGAACTTAATTTTACTTTTTTCGTTGGTAAAGTTAGTTTCATTATTGTAGTTATTATCTCTTTACATAGAATAGGTATCTCATCCTTTAACGAAGATAGAAAATCTTGCACCCTACTTTTTAATATAAATTTGGGTAGTATAGTCTCAAATTTTGATTGAATTGCTAATTCAAATCCATGTCTAGAAGGTGCGGTTACTGCCTGTTCAATATGACTTTGTAACCTCATCTGTTCGTGTAACCCTATTTTAATATTTCCCATCAAAATGAGCTCTGCTTTTTCTTTATCCGAGTTACTGAACATAGAATGGTAATAATGAGTCAATGCTTCTTTCAATAAATCTTGTCCTCCATTCAACGTGTGTCCCTCTGCAAATTGTGTATTGAATACATCTAATTTTTCTTTATCAAATTCTTTATCTCCTTGAAAAATAAATATAAATTTCGAAAAGAACGGACTGACTTCCTCAAACACCTTTAGATTCCCTTTTGCAATACTATCCGATATTTCCTCAATTACTCCTAATATATACATATTCCATATAATTTCCTTTTCATCCATCTGTTCGTTAAATTCCGTAGAAAAATCATCAAATAGTTTTTTCATTCTTAACCTATCAACAAATAATTTTTGAATAATCTTTGGTAAATCATCTTTTCTAATCGATTTTCCAGCTGTTTTTGATGCCCAGCATGCAAAATTTGACCAATTAGCATTTTTATTACCAAGAAGAAAAGCAAAACCAACACATAAATCATGATATGCCTGTGTTATTTTTAAATTCCGCAATATTGGATCAGATGTATTCACTACATGATCAATCATGCTTAAAGAAATCTTATCATCATTAATTTCAAATATAGCTTCTCCTTTCATCCATTTTTGAATAATATTTTTGTAAGTATAGATTATGAGAAATATCGATATACCAATATCAACTAAAAATATAAAAGAAATAGGAAAATTAGTAATAAAATTAGAAATTCCCAATGCATTTAAATTAATCGTATACTTAGAAAAGGGAGATATAACTAATTGAAGGACTAAGACCAATTGAACTAATATTAATAACAATAAAATGGTCAGATTTTTAACAGGTATAGGATTACTAACACTTTCCTTTTCATAATAATAACTCAAAGCCCTTTGTCTGATGTTACTAACAAAGAAGTAAATAAAATACAAGAATAAACCAATAAGAATTATTGAATTTGCAAATAAAAAAATATTCAAGTATTTTTGATTAGATAAGAATGCAATTAGATATTCATTATTAGCAACATTGGATAATATTTCCCCTCCAAATTTAATAAAAGCAAATATTAGATTACCAAAAAAATATAGACTGATACTAAAAATTAACAAGATCACAAATATTTTTGTTACCATTATATATCTTTGAATTTTTCTTATCTTACTCATAAAACTAAATTATTCAAATATTTTAAAACATGTTAGTTTGAAACAAAGTTCTGAAAAAGAAATAATCATTAATTAATTCAAACCAATTATACAATCTATAGCAAACCTATTTTTCTCAAAGCATAAAATACAGGACATAGTCATTATTAATATTTATATGGACAATCAATAGTCATATCAGTTAATTATAACTTTAAACAGTAAAATTCCACAATAAATTAAAGCAATATCAATACCACAATTGATTATGATAAATGCTAATAAATTGTTTGACAAAATTCAAATTTTTTATTTTTTTTGACTCATAAACATAATAATTTGTAAATTTATAAATATAGTATAATTTTGCTTAAATCAATGGATGAGCTAACAAAAGCTAGAGAGAATGTTAATAAAGATCCTAATAATACAGAATTACTGAATAATCTGGCAAAAATATTATTTGAAGTTAAAAATTACGAAGAATTAAGAGAAGTTGCAAATAAAGTCTTAACAATTGATAAAGAAAATTACATTGCCTTAAGTAATTTGTCATTATATTATTTAGTCAAAGGTCAATACCAACAAGCAGAGACATATTTAACAAGATCTATACAAATTAATGATACCTATTCATACAATTGGTCTCGATTAGGTATTGTAGAAATGTATAAAAAAAATTGGAAAAAGGCAATTGAATATATTGAAAGAGCAATCAAATTGAATCCTGATTTTAACGATGGATACGGAAATATAGGATACGCTTATCATCTATTAAATCGATATGAAAAATCAGTTGAATATTGTCAACAGCAATTGAAGTTTATACCAGACGACACAAAAGCTTTGAAGACCTTAATACTGTCTATGATTAATACAAACGATTATAATACTGCGGTTGACATTTTCTTTCAAAATTATGAGAGAATATCCAAGACATCCGATATTTTACAAGATTTTGCATATCACCTAACTAGACGATCATATAATGAAGATGAATTAAATTATATATACTTACAAATTGAAAAACAAGTAAAAGAGACAAAAAACAATTTGCTAATTATAGAATACTTTATAGAAATATTTCAAGGAATGAAATATATTGATTTTGCATTAAATCTTGTTAATTTATTACTCACATATGATAATATTTCATTCTTATGGAAATTCCGACGAATCTATTTGAAAACATTGCTAAATAAACATGAGACTAATGATATAAACGAATTAAGAGACCTTTTTAGCCAACTACAAAATCAGATCAGCGATCCTAGTCCTAATACAAATGCAGAGGACGATGAATTTAGACAATTCAAAGAAAGATTTACCCAGGAATTTATTAATGATGATATGATTAAAGATTTGTATTCTTCCTATAAAAAATTAAATAAACCGGACGAATCTAATAAAGAATATTTGGAGGTAATGAAAAACATAATTTCTATCATAAAAGCTATTGGATTTAAGGATTCAGAAGTTCTTATTAATGAAATCTATAATTTCTTAATTACTCGAGAGAGTGATCAATTCTTTGTTAACACTGCAGTAGCACTTGCAAATGTAATTGGAGTCAATAATATTGAATATTGTATTAATCTATACGAAAAAATACTGCTTTTTGATACCAAAAACTATGAGGCAAAAGCAGGAATAAATAAAATAAATTCAACAAATACCATAGAAAATTCCTACATCATCAGTAATCTATTTTTTACAACAATTGAAACAAGAAGGTTAATTATAGATCTATTTGATGAGAAAATCATCAATTTTCGACGATATGATGAACTAGAGGAACTTCATGAAGAAACCATCAATAACATTAAATCAAATATAACAATATTTCATCAATTTATTGAGAATAGTTTAAATGATCTTACTAACTACTACAATAATAAGGTTGAAGATAAAGATGAATATAGAGATGGAGAAGAAAGATCTATCTTACGTGATAATTTATATAATCGCATGATTAAGATAATTAAAATATTTCCAGAAAGATTTGTACTAGATAAACTATCTAACATGAACCATTATTACATTTTAGAAAGGATTTGTGAAGAAAGGCATGCGGAATGGCTTAATGAGAAAATTAATGTTGACTTAGATTATGGATATAACAGGTGGTATTTTAATTTATTAGGTAAAATAGGTAATGCCGACAGTGCATCTCTTTGTTATAAATTCATCAGTACAAATATTGATACCATACTACAAAATGAGGTAATAGAAAATGACAATAATGATTTTTATAATTGCTTAATAACTACTATTGAATCATTTGGACTTCTTGTAGATAAATTTAATTTATCCAGGGATACTCAATATACGAACCTAATTGAAAAAATTGTATTTAACCCCAAATATACAGAAAGGATTAGAGTTGCAGCGATGGATTATATTTTATTAAATAATTTAACTTCATATCAAGATAAAATTGTTCTATTATTGAACGAAAAATTACCAGAGAGAGATTCCTGGGATAATTCTATTGCAGGTTGGATAAATCATGGATATATTAAAAATGTACCACAAAAAGCAAGAGAAATTTTAGCCAGTTTTGGAATACCCGAACATGTAAATTACATTTATCAGATCCTATTACAGGAAAAAATACCAGATAGTTTTCATGTAATAATTATGAATATTTTAAAAGCAAACAGAATTGCATCTCAATTCACCAATACACTATGTGAACTAATAATAACTGGTAAAAAGGAAAATCACAAGAAAATATTTGATTATATTGCAATGAGATACCAAAATCGGACTCATACCTTAACAGTATGGGATAAAAACCTTACATTATACCAATTAAAAATGATTAATAGCCTGAAAATGGATTTATCAATAGCAGAAGTATCAAGTATAAACACGTTCTCACTTTCAATTCACAGAGACATTTATCAAGACATTTTAGAGATCCGTAATGAAATTGATAATTTTTCTCTAACATATTTACCAAATGTAGAACCTATAGCAAGTGGAGAATATAAAGAAGTATTTAATAAAATAAAGACGATATGCAAAAAAATTTCCGAATGAATTGAATTGTAAATAACTACGATGTATATTCGCATTATTATACCAATAGATGGACATAACAATTTTCATTTAGAACAGAATGTGTATTGGGTTGTATATTTTAATTGCGTATAGCTATGACTATGCGTAAATTAGCTTCTATTCAATGAGTGCAAATTACCATATGAACCTTTAATAACCAAAACCAAGGACTTGAAGAAGAATAATTTTTCAATAATTTCAGAATTAATAAATTATCTATGGTAAATTTCCCATTTCAACGTCAGGGCTATATAGAAAGATACCATTGAAAGTAAAAGATCATAGATTAGGTATACTAATTATACCATATTGGGATAATAACGGATATACTTGTAAAAATATCACAATTAAATTAAATAATTTTTTTACTTAATAATAATGATATGAATATTTTTAAGGTTATCAAAAGATTATGGAATATGAATGGGAGTAAATATAGAATACCATTTATTCTTTTATTTATTATAATGTTAACGAATTCAACAAACATGAACAATTACATGAGTTTGGATGAAGCTAATCTAAACATTAATTCTAGTTCCACTCAATTACAATTATTTGATGTAATGTTGGAACCAATAAGAATTAGTGGAGATTTAGAATTTAATGAATTTGCCAGTACATATGGATTGAGTGGCTCTGGATCTATTTCAGACCCATTTATTATTGAAAATTTCAATATTACGAATTCATATTTACCTCTATTTGAAATTTCAAGTGTAAGTTATGCCATCACTTTCCGAAATAATTATTTTGGGGGAGTAAGTGGATCTACATATTCGGGTATTACTTTAATGGATGTTTCAAATATCGTTATTGAAAATAATGTTTTCAATAATGTTTATAGAGGAGTACATATGTTTACTGTATCAAATGTTGACCTTATTGGAAATACATTTATCAACAGTTTTGTAGAAAATAATGCATATGCAACTGCAACAAATCTAATCTTTGTTGATAATGAATTTGTCAATTCACAAGGTATTGTAATTACTAATAGCCATGGTAATAACTTTACCCGTAATACATTCACAATCAATGATAATGGCGTTGATGTTTCTTCTTTGGGTGGAATCCGTTTATTAGATTCAAATGAAAATATTATTGTTAATAATACCTTTACCAATGCAGGTTTAGTTTTGGAAAAATATAGTGGTTTAGTCCACTTAAGACAAAATATTGTAATTGGTAACCTTGTAAATAATAAACCAATTTACTATGCGTCTAATTTATTGAATACAATAATAACTGGATCATATGGTCAAGTAATTTTAGTAGAGTTCAATAATATCTCAATTGTTAATCAACACATTTCTGAAACAAGAAATGCATTTACATTAATTGATGGTATTGTAGTTGGATTTTCAAATAATGAAATCTTCAATAACACAATTGGATTATATCTTCATACTGTTTCTAATTTATTTATATCAAATAATACTTTCAGTGATAATATGGTTGGAATTGATGTTTTTAATGTAACCGACTCTTTGATTGGACTAGATTTAAAATCATCACTTTCAATTAGAAATATTTTTACAAATAACACGCACGCTATTGATTTAACTTCATTTAATAAAATTAATATTGTTGGTAATAATTTTACCACTGGTGAACATGGAGTTAGATTGAAATGTCTTGGTTGTTTAAAGACTCAACTAAGTATAGGATACAATAATTTTTCAAATTTAGCATTTGGTATTGATTTTAGGCAATATGAAGTTGATAATTTTGATATCGGTTATAATAGATTTGAAAGAAATAAACATGGATTTTATATATGGTTAATATCTGATACTTATATTTATTCAAATGTTTTTATTGATAACTTGTATTCTGATCTGCATGCAACCAATATATATAACTCTAGAATTGTTAATAATAATTTCACCATCCCAATAGGAGGCTCTATGGGTGTTATAGGTGCACGTTGGGAAATAGGTATTAGTTATACACAATTACAATTTACTGGGAATACATTATTGAATCGTCCGATATATTATAACGAAAATTGTGTTAATCCAATAATTCCTGATGATGTATCTCAAATAATATTAATTGGATGTAGCAATGTAAATATAGTTAATAGAAATACATTGTATAATGTAAAAATTGGTTTAAGTGCATATATAACAATTAATAATAATACCTTCTTAAGTTATTTTCAAGATCAGCCTAACAGCGACCTAATTTCACAGAAATATCCGATTGAAGTATATCATTCAAATAACACAATAATATCAAATAATGTAGTACAAGAAAATAGTCTAATATCTATGAATCTCGTCCAAGCAGATCAAACAACATTAAATTCTAATACTCTAGCTAGAAATATATACACCACCACAACTTTACCAAATTCGTTTAATATTGACTATAATATAGATGAATTCAATACTGTTAATGGGAAAAAATTACTATATATAAAAAATCAAAGTAATGTCAATGTTACTAGTCCAAATACCTATGGTCAAATTATAATTAGTAATTCATATAATGTCGAAATTGCAAATCAAATATTTCACGATGCTAGATCAATAATTAGTTTTGGCACCTCAAATCTGAACATTCATAATAACGAATTTCAAAATAATGAGTTAATACTCAGAGAGACGAATTCAATTGATATTCATGACAACCTGATAGAAAATACAAGATTATATCTTTACAAGGTAAATAATAGTGCAATTAGTAATAATCATTTTTATCATCAACTTAATGAGTTATATCGAAAATCAGTAATTGATTATGATTGTGATGATAATCTCTGTACTACCATAACTATTGAAAATAACCGATTCACTGATTCACATTTCGCGAGATTAAAATATGGAAGTTATGAAGACGTAACAATAAAAGGAAATATTATAGAAAGTAATATCGATACTCCTTCAACTCCATATTATCCAGATATAGGGAGTTTGGAAATAGAAGGTGCATCTAATTTAAATATTATTGACAATATTGGTATCAGAGGAATTTACTTAACCAATACAATTGATACGTTAATTAAATCAAACCTAATTAATCATGCGAAAGAAGGTATTTCTCTATCAAGTACCTCAAATATTACTGTAATATTAAATATCATCGTCGATAACCTATTTGGAATAAACACCCAATTTTATTCACATAATAATAAAATACTTCAAAATAATATATCATATAATTCTTATTTCGGAATATTACTTAACGATCATACATCTACAACATTTACACCTTCCAATTTTAATTACATCTATAACAATACATTTGTAGAAAATGATTATGAAGCTATTGTTGTATATCGAAGTACAGGGGTATATTCCATCAAGTATAATGATTTATATCAAAATGGGGCTGATTCAAGTAATTCTCAACAGGCAATTGATTTAGTTGGATATTGTTTTTATGAATTAAATTATTGGGATGAGTGGACTTCACCAGACGAGGATGCAGATGGTATTGTCGATGTTTTATATGAAATCGGTGGGTTAATCGCCACTGATGATTTGAAACCTAGAACTACACCAAATCATTTGATATCAGCACCTACGTTTATAACACCGAGTTCGGGAGAAGTATTATCAAATACGAAGGAAATTTTATGGACTGATGCAGTGGATTCTAGCCATCATATTGTGTACTATGCATTATATATTTCACCTGATAATGGAAATACCTGGAATGTCCTCACAAATTTTAATGCCGAAAATTCTTTTTCACTGAATACAACATTATATACAGACGGTACTGATTATAAGATCAAGGTAATTGCCATTGATGAAATAGGTTTAGCTTCTGTTGGCATCTCTGATGTATTTGAAATTAAAAATAATGCTGGATCTGATAATTCGAATAGTTCTTCTATAAATAATCCTGGAAATTCAAATAATCCCCGTAATAATCCTAGTTGGTTACCACCAGGATTAACAGACAACCCACAAGCAGTAGCAGCTGGTGTTATAGGATTAGTAGTAATAGGTGGAGTTACCAGAAGAATTCGAAAAAATAAACCCTAATAAAAACAACCTTAATTTAAGAAAATAATTCAATAACCAAATTTTAAAACGAAAAATATATACACAATTTGTATACATCTTTTATGTTACATTTGCCCTGAACCATAGAAAAAAGAGGTCAAAATACCAATTTACTCAATTTAATGTTAGCACACTTGTTAAAAAAGAGGCTAAGCAGACATATCATCTAATTTTTCAAGCTAGATGTTAATATATTAAACAAATCTGATGATTTAGATAAAATTACATTAATTGTTATACTAATAATTGTATTAATGGTATTTATTTAGTCTACATCAATAATTATTACCTAGCTTAATAACCTTGATCGATATTTACAATATTTACATAATTTGATTCACCAAGAGCTAGACATCGAATATTATGCAATATCGATTGGTACCTCAAATTTTGATTCGACGGAGAATGAGAACGATGAGGTGATAAAATAACATTATCTAATTTATGAAAAGGAAAGTTTTCGTCATAGGGATAACTTTTACCATCTACCTCTTCTGGAGAATAATTATACCATACATCAAGCCCAGCACCGGCTATCCTTTGATGATACAATGCCTCATATAGTGCTTGTTGGTCAACAATCGGACCTCGAGCCACCGTGACTAAGTAGCCATCAGATCCTAATAACTCGAGTTGTCTACTACCGATTAGACCCTCCGTCTCTGATGTTAATGGTGCAGCTATCATTACAATATCAACTTTTTCCATAAATTCATCAATTTGAGCTTTAGTAAATTTATGAGATTCGTTTATTCCAATCGAATTGTCATCATTACTCCAGCTACGCTTTAACACTGCAAAGTCAATCTCAAATCCACGTAAAAATGAATGTACAAATTGATTTATAGGACCATAACCCAATAAACCAACCGTGACGTTTCGCAATCCTGTTGATTGTGGCTTGTTTGTTCTCCATTTGCCCTGAATCATATTATTATGATGATCGAATAATTTATTCGTCAAAGTGAGTAACATCGCCACTGAATGTTGAGCACACGAATACGCACTACCATGAATGTTCGTAATTATTATATCTTTATACTTGGAATAGTTTTTCATGGTTATAGATAAACGATCTATACCAGTTCCAGGTTGGATGTACAACTTTAGTTTATCCGCATTTTCTAATAACTCTAACCATGGCCCCCTTCCGATAATACAATCGGCATCTCTCCCCAATAACTCCAAATTCCCCTTAGATAGATCTTCTGGATAAATTAATTGTATTTTATTCTCTACATCTTCTAAACCAGCAGATATAATAGATCTGACTTCATCATCTACATGATAAATGAATAGAATTTTTACAATGCCCATAATTACTGTAGTTAAACAGTCGATTATTAATTTATGCTTAAGGTCAAATATAATGCTTCGCTAATAGTGCACATTAAGATAGGTATTAACATAAAAGGATGGATGAAATAACTATCGTAATTTCTGTAAATTATATCAGATATTTTATTGAATATTGAATGGAAAATCAAATTATACTAGTTTTAATATGACATTAGTATTTGTTAATTGCGATTTTACTTGAATTTTGCCGTATGATCTTATACGTATTCCCAGCTTTCAATCCTATAACTGAAGTACCAATTTGAATTATTTTGTAATTTTCAACATTAATTTGTTTGATTTCTTGATTTCCTTGAATTTAATATGGAATTCCAATCAAGATCATATTACATAATATAGTTTGAAATTTTATTTTATTTTTTGCATTTATTATAAACTACTTCTACTCAATAAATAAAACATTATTATTGAACTATGCATACCTTTGTCATTATTTATTAATATATATAGATCATTGAAATATTTTTCTTGATCTTTATTTATTTAAACTAAGTATAAATACCAATGTTGCCAACCACATACAATATTAATCATAATTGCATTTTTAAATAATTAAATTTTTATTTTAGAATTGCCTAATTAAACCAAATGAAGTAGAATAGTATGAAATACATTTCTGATAGATACTGCCCCTTATGTAAATTGCAAAATATAAATGATAAAACATCGTCAATTTATGATGTAAATTTATGTTTATTTTGTCAAAATTTAAAATTAAATAAACAATCTAAAACATCAATATTGATCTGTATTATTGTGGTTAGTCTTTTTTATTTTCTAATAACCACACAAATGTATTTTTTTGATATATATCTCAATAAAAATCAACAACTCTATTTTAAAATCTTCTTATTCTTCATTTTAGTTTCATCCATTACATATTACATTAGGGATAAAATTTCATTTCGATCAGAAATAAGAAATAACATTTTATTGAATGTTGGTAAATTTTCTTGTAATACACACAGTAATAACATTTCAACTCAAATATGTAATAATTGTAATGACTTTATTTGTAATATTGAAACAGTTCATAATCAATCAATGTTATGTAACCACTGTATAGAACAGCATAAAACTATAAATCATCCGATCTTGCAGGTAATACTAATTATCCTCATATTCTCTATTATATCGTGGAGGTTTTATCTGGTCTTTAGATAAAATACAAAGAGAAAATTATAAAATAAATAGTTGCTGGGTGAAAGACTCACCTAAAATTTAAAAAATAAATTCTTATTTTAATGAGTATTTTTGTTTAATATATTTGGATGGAGCTGAAGGTATTCAAGCATCGATATCAAAAAGAATTAAACAAATTAGCTAACTTGCAATGTTAATAATTCTCATTCCAATTATTACAAGAGGGAGAGCTTGAAATTGAATAATATTAGTCGTTTGTACTTAATTCATAACTCTTTGTCTTAAGGTATATAGTTTCAATCCTATTACTAGGTATTTCTCAATTGCGACATCATTTGGAAGGAATACTTCCCATTTGTAAGGTAATTTGTTTCAATCCTATTACTAGGTATTTCTCAATTGCGACAATGCAATGCTTCGGTATTAGCAAATGCAATGAACGTGTTTCAATCCTATTACTAGGTATTTCTCAATTGCGACTTATCAAGAAACATTACCCTGAGGCTTGGGCTGCGGGAGTTTCAATCCTATTACTAGGTATTTCTCAATTGCGACTAATACTTTAAGTTCTACAGCAGCAATCGATTATAATTTGTTTCAATCCTATTACTAGGTATTTCTCAATTGCGACTTAATTACCTTTTCTCTCATAGTTCAGTCCTCTTACGTTTCAATCCTATTACTAGGTATTTCTCAATTGCGACTTGTTGTTGTCACTGTTCCGTCTGTTGTAACAGTTACTTGGTTTCAATCCTATTACTAGGTATTTCTCAATTGCGACATCATTTGGAAGGAATACTTCCCATTTGTAAGGTAATTTGTTTCAATCCTATTACTAGGTATTTCTCAATTGCGACGTCTGTTCTAAGTGATATTTCAGAATCTCAAAGATTTGTGTTTCAATCCTATTACTAGGTATTTCTCAATTGCGACTTACTAAATCCTTATCTTTTTGTCCCAAAAGTTCGACTAGGTTTCAATCCTATTACTAGGTATTTCTCAATTGCGACTTAATTACCTTTTCTCTCATAGTTCAGTCCTCTTACGTTTCAATCCTATTACTAGGTATTTCTCAATTGCGACTTGTTGTTGTCACTGTTCCGTCTGTTGTAACAGTTACTTGGTTTCAATCCTATTACTAGGTATTTCTCAATTGCGACTCTGATCGTTTTGCTTGCATTCCTTTAATATCATATTTGTTTCAATCCTATTACTAGGTATTTCTCAATTGCTACATCCAATTTTCTGTTAAACCTGTTTCTTCATCTTCTTTGTTTCAATCCTATTACTAGGTATTTCTCAATTGCGACCTACGAAGATCTAGAACCAATTGGTTTGTATGCAAGTGTGTTTCAATCCTATTACTAGGTATTTCTCAATTGCGACAATATGGTGCTGTACTCCTAATTGTATAATCAATTGGGTTTCAATCCTATTACTAGGTATTTCTCAATTGCGACATGTTAAACAATTTATACTTATTGTAGCTCCTCGTGGTTAGTTTCAATCCTATTACTAGGTATTTCTCAATTGCGACTTTAACTTTTTCAAATACACTTATGTCTGATAATATCATGTTTCAATCCTATTACTAGGTATTTCTCAATTGCGACTTTGCATTCCAATCTTCTAGATCAACTGGTCTACCTCTCATGTTTCAATCCTATTACTAGGTATTTCTCAATTGCGACTAGTTTTAGTTGATTTTCCTTTTTTATCTGTCATACTTGTTTCAATCCTATTACTAGGTATTTCTCAATTGCGACTCCTGCTCAAAAACTCGATATTCATCACACTGAAGCGTCGTTTCAATCCTATTACTAGGTATTTCTCAATTGCGACCGTTATGTTTTTATCATCTCCAGACCTCCATGCAATGGTCTAGAAAAAAGTGACTGCGAGAATCGCCACTTGGAAAACGCGGATCTCCGACCTGTCGACTGTAAATTTAGGGGGCAAAATTGCAACATGCTTGAATCGAATTGGTTATTAAGCCAACCATACATACAACCTATTTTTTGCCTACAGTTTCCTATTCCATTTAAAACTCCAAATAATTCCGTTCGATTAAGTATTTTCTTATTTAATGAGTGCAGTAGCTTACTAATCATAAATTCAGCATTCGAATTAATACCAAATATTTGATTGAATTTTATGCACTCATCATCATTCATATTACTTACACCAAAATTAAATGTTGCTTCAAACTTAATTGGTATTACCAATTTAAAAAGCACATATTGTTAGAATGGATAATTACAAAGGAACAAAATAATTTCTATACCACACCTTCACGGAAGAATGGGTAATCTCCATAATCTCAAATAAAATAACTTGAATGTTGACAATATATAATCTCTAAAAAACTCAACAAGAGGTCCGATGATCTTTATTCATACATTATTTAATTAAATATTATTTTCAATTGTAATTAATTGAATATATCGATTACCTCGAATTTATCTACATCTACCAGGCCAAGATCACTAAGTTTTAACTTGGGTATAACTGGAAGTGCCATAAAACTCAAACTCATAAATGGTTCAGATATTCCTGGACATACTTTTTGAGAAAATTCCTTCATTTCCAGCATTATTTCCGCTACAATTTCAGGTTTTTCAATAGACATCAATCCAGCATAAGGCAAGGGTAATAATTTATAATCAAATGAATCGTCATTATTCTTCATTACTATAATTTGACCTCCTTTTGACTCTACTAATGTATTCATAGCAAATTCCATACAAGCAGCATCGTTTCCAGTCATTAGCAGTTGATGAGAGTCATGTGCTACTGTTGAAGCGACTGCAGCAGGTACTTGAAAATTAAATCCTTTAACCAGTGATTTTGCAAAGTGAGTTGTTTTTCCATGTCGATCTAAAAGGAAGTAATAAGCCAAATCTCTACCATCTTCTAATACAACTCGATTATTCTCAATTTTCACTTCTTCTATGAAATGATTAGTAACCAGACTATGTTCGATCACTCCAATAATATGTGCATGTACCGTCCCCTTTTCCACTGATTTGGGACCTTCAATAAAGAAATCTTCCTTTCTTGGTAGATATTTGGGATTGACTGTATTTAAAACCCAATCGGGATAGGTTGGTGAGGGTAGTTCAACAAGTAGTGTATTGTTGTGTGCAACATGTTTACCTTTAGCAATAACATCAACTACATTAAAATTCTTCAAATCCTCGACTATAGCTATATTTGCGATTTTACCCGGAGCAATAGCTCCTAATTCTGGCAAACCAATATGTCTTGCAGGATTTAGTGTGCATATCTGAACTGCAGTAACTGGATCCAAGCCGACCTCATTCACCAATAATCGTAGAGAATGATCTAAATGCCCATGATACAAAATATCGTCCGCATGTTTATCATCACAACATATTATTACCTGATCCCATGGATTTTTAGCATCAGGCATGTGAGACTTAATACCATTTGCCAATTCCACCAGGTTTCTGGCAAAGCTACCTTCTCTTAGTTGAATCTTACAACCGGATCTAAGTTTTTCTATTACTTCTGCAATAGTAAATGCCTCATGATCGGAACTAATTCCAGAAGTTAAATATGCTTGTAATTCTTTTCCAGTTAGTCCGGGTGCATGTCCTTCTCTGGTTTTTCCAGCTTGTTCTGCAAAGGCTAGTTTTGCAACTACCTCATCATCAGCATGGATAACACCTGGGAAATTCATCATCTCAGCCAATGCGATAAAATTATCATCCTTAAGTAATTCGACATATTCCTCTGCTTTAATGATGTTGGGACCTGTTTCCAATGTAGGTGCTGCAGGTACACAACTGGGAATTTCTACTAAGAAATCAAGTGGTAAATTTTTCACCTCTTCACTATACAATTTCAATCCCGGAATGCCCAGCACATTACCAATCTCATGAGGATCAACAATTACTGTAGTTGTTCCCCTGGGTAGCGCGATTTGAGTAAAATGAGTTGGGCCTAATAATGTACTTTCTGTATGTAAATGACTATCAATCAATCCAGGAATTAAATATTTATTACTCGCATCAATTTCTTTTGTCTGTCCATATTTTTCCTTTAAGTCGGTAATATCTCCCAGTCTAATTATTCGGTCATCTTTAATTGCAACATCAGTCTTGTAGATTTCTCCTGTAAGAGTATTTACCACGTCTCCTCCGGTGATAAATAAATCAGGTTCAATTCTTCCCATTGAAGCATCAATTTGTCTTTTTATTTGCTCACTGGATCTCGCAAATTTTTTCATACAATTGTAATAGTATTTAGAACCTTTAACATTTTGGTAATATCAGGTGTAATAATCCAAAATAGTACGATCTAAGAATATTGAGTAAGTTTTCATTGTAAATATGTATGAGCATAATAAAAATCAGCAGAACTACTTAAGATGGTGGTGTAGTGTTATTGATACCAGCATCCATAATAGACAAGAAATATGTATCAATTATAGCTCAAATGTGCTAATGAACTTTACACATATCTCTTACTCTTTTAGAATTCATGTTAGTTTAGGTATTAGATTCACTAGATAGTGGAGATAGATGCACTAAAGCAGATGGAGGTGGAGGAGGTTGGATCATTGAGTGATTTAGTACAACCATGTTTCATACCAATACACATGAAACTAAAATTGTATTTATAATATTGATATTTGGAACTAGGGTGTTTATTAAAAATTCATATAAGTGATTGTATAACCATGAATATTAAAAAGATACAAATAATAGTAATTTTATATTTATTAATAATAAACTATGTAATGATTATATCAATGGATAACTCAAATAACTTTTCATTATCCTTTTATTTACCTAGTAATACTATTAATGAGTTTAATTATGAGAATTTGGACTTCACAAGCGACAAAGTCACAGATATTCATAATTCATTACCAAATAAAATGCAATTATACCTTATTAGTACAAGGAATTAGATAAAATTGTTGATTAATTAAAAATACTCTCATGAATACAAATAATTATAAGTTAATGCAATTTTTGAAGCTTGCAAAGGTAAAGTGAATACATGAAATACCGTAAATTTCCAATTATCTTACTATTTATTTTGATTGCAACACAAATCAGTGGCAATTCAATAGTTATTGGAGAAAATCAAAACAATAAAACAGATAAAAAAACAGTAATTCCGAATATACCAATACCAGAAGGCAATTCACCACTTGTAATTGTAAGTAGCAATTCTGAATTAGCAAGTGTCGCATCTTCTGGAGATGGAAGTAGTTTATCACCTTATGTTATCGATGATTTCTATTATAATGGAATATCTGGTGACTTAATAACAATACAACATACTACTGTGTACTTTGTAATATCAAATGCCTCATTTCATAATCTTGGAAGCACTTCGAAAGCTATTTATCTTAATAATGTAACACATGGCATGATAGTGAATAGTACTTTTGATAATATAAATGGATATGGGGCGTATTTATACAAGACATCAAATACAACCATTCATTCTAACAATTTCAACAATATAACTTACTCAGGAATATACAGTACATTTGATAAAAGTTTTAATGAATTTAGGAATAATACATTAATAGATGCAGGTGGAGCAAAATCCGCAATTGAAATATATATTGGAGATGGGAATAACACTTTTATTGACAACATAATCGATGGTGGTGGCACTTATGGTATTTCACTGGGATCAAAAGGTGATAACATCGTTGTTAATAATACTTTAATTCGGGCTTCTTTAACTGTAAAAGCAGATCCCTTGGCTAGTTGGCAACAAAAATTAGTTGAAGGAAATACAGTAAATGGAAAACCGTTGATTTATGTTGGAGGATTATATAATTCGA
>Ga0224506_10001378_pt1 | contig 17520 bp, 12 predicted proteins | sample SF_Jan12_sed_USG_2_FD_169108 | JGI IMG/M metagenome (GOLD analysis project Ga0224506, IMG submission 169108) | Sediment microbial communities from San Francisco Bay, California, United States - SF_Jan12_sed_USGS_8_1 | ecosystem: Environmental > Aquatic > Marine > Sediment | place: USA... | reverse complement strand
GAGGTGGACCTACAAGCTGTTCTCCCAGACGAAGCCCGTGACCATCGGGTCGATCAAGGACTGCCCCTGCATCGCCTGCGGCGACATAGACAAGTGTTTCACGGGAGGCCAGATGTCGCCCATAACTTGCCCGTCGCTCACGGCGTGGGTCGACTCGAACACGGGCTGATGAGACGGGATCCTGAATTGGGCGACGGCTTGAAGGAGTATCTGAAGTACTTCGCCTTCTTCGTCGTGCTCGCCGCGGCGCTCTTCGGCGGCGTGTACGCCCTGAAGTACGCGCTGAGGACCGAGTACCCCATCATGGTCGTCGTTTCCGAGAGCATGGTCCCGACCCTAGGCGTGGGCGACTTCATCCTTGTCGATCATATCAATAACTTCGAAGATGTCGTCGCCGCCCCTCCCCCCGAGGGAGACATCCTCGTCTTCCTCAGGTACGAGGCATCGGACGAGTACATCGTTCACAGGGCGATAGACAAGTTCTCAAGGAACGGTGTATGGTGGTTTGTCACCAAGGGCGACAACAACTCAGTGCAGGACGCCCAGCCCGTTCGGGAGGGGAACGTCATGGGGAGGGTAATATACAGGATCCCGATCTTCGGTTATTTCCCACTCTTCATTAAGACCTCCAGGGGCTTCGCCCTCGTGGGCGGCCTTATGCTCCTCATATTCTTTGCGGACTACATAATGCCTGATAAGAGAGAGAATAAAGCAGGCGGGAGGTTCCCTTGGCTCACTCTGTTGCCGTTCCTGTTGAGCACTTTAGTATACCCGCTTTTCTGGGTTTTACCTGGATTCCATCTCAAATTGGAGTTTGTTGCCCTGGCTTCTTGGTATTTAGGTTGTATCGTCGCACCATTGGCGTTCGAGGACGACGACATGGGCCTCATGTTCTGGCTCTATCACTTCGTCCTCATCATGATACCGCTGGCATGTGACCTCGTCTGGTGGACAACGGGGATAACTCCGAGCAACTGGTGGTACGAAGCGGGAAGCACGGTCCCAATAACGTGGCTGCTGCAGAAAGAGACCGTTATGTTCTACCGAGCGTTCAACCAGTTCGCCCTCTTCCTCATCCCCGGTTGCATCCTGTTCCTGGTGTTGATGGCGGTGAAGAGGAGGGGAAGCCGAACTCTTGTCAATATGAACCGTAGGTTCCGATCATCTGCGGTGTAAGCGCATATATATCACCATCTAACATCTGAAAAGGAGCGGTCTCGAAATGGAGTCTATACTTTTCAACGAGGAAAATATTGCTATATTGAAAGAAATTATCTCGAAATACGGTGGCAGGCCCGAAGGACTAATAGAGGTCTTACATCAGGCCCAGGAGGCTTTTGGTTATATTCCCAAGGATGTACTGGTCGAGATTGCGAGGGGGCTCAACGTGCCCCTCACAAGAGTGTACGGGGTTGTGACATTTTACAACCTCTTCACTATGGTGCCCAAGGGGAAGCATACCATCAGCGTGTGTCTGGGTACATCGTGCTATGTCCGAGGGGGCAAAAGGATAATGGAGCATGTGAAGGATTTATTGCAGATCGAGGACGGGGGGACGACGGAGGACCGGAGGTTCTCCCTCGATGTCGTCCGCTGCGTCGGAGCCTGTGCGCTGTCGCCTGTTGTGACAGTCGACGACGATGTATACAGTCATGTCACTGTGACAAAGATTCCAGAGATTCTATCGAAGTATGAGTAGGCTTGCGGGAGGTGTCAGAGGTAATAATCAGATCCGAGTCAGATCTCGACGCCGTCAGGGCAGAAGTAGAGGCGGCAGACAGCGGATACAGGTATAAATTACTCGTCTGCCTCGGTGCAGGGTGCATATCCTCGGGGAGTGAGGCCGTTCGGGACGCTTTGTTGGAGGAGCTTGGAAGGCGCAACCTATCGGAAGAGATCAGGGTTGTGGGGACTGGGTGCATTGGCTGCTGTGGTTCTGGACCGGTCGTCCTAGTGCAGCCAGACGGGGTCCTATATCAGGGCCTGAAACCAGAGGACGCCATAGACATTATAGATGGGCATATCCTGAATGGCGTATTCATCGAGAGGTTGCTCTATAAAAAACCAGACGACGGCGACGTCGTACCCCTTATGAAGGACATACCCTTCTTCAAGTATCAGACAAAGAATCTCCTCAGGTTCTGCGGTCAGATAGATCCTACCAGGATAGAGGAGTATATCGCCCTCGATGGCTACCGGGCGTTGTCAAAAGTTTTAGGGTCTATGACTCCCGAGGACGTGATAGAAGAGATTAAATCTTCAAAGCTCAGGGGGCGCGGTGGGGCTGGTTTCCCAACCGGTCTTAAATGGAGCTTCACGAGGACGGCGAAGGCAGAGCCAAAATATGTCGTCGCAAACGCAGATGAGGGCGACCCAGGCGCCTTCATGGACAGATGTCTATTGGAAGGGGACCCCTACAGCCTCATAGAGGGCATGGCTATAGCAGGCTACGCCATCGGGGCTCATAAAGGATACATATACATCAGAGCCGAATACCCCCTCGCGGTAAATCGGCTCAGACAGGCCATCGAGCAGGCGAAAGACTGGGGGCTGCTCGGTAACGACATCATGGGGTCGGGCTTCAGTTTCGACATAGAAATGCGCATGGGAGCTGGGGCCTTCGTTTGTGGCGAGGAGACCGCACTCCTGGCCTCCATAGAGGGGAAACGGGGGGTACCCAGGCCTCGCCCCCCCTTCCCAGCCGAGAAGGGGGTCTGGGGGAAGCCTACTGCTTTGAACAACGTGGAGACCCTTGCCAACGTCCCTATGATCATCAGGGAGGGTGCTGAATGGTTCAGTGGCTTCGGAACCGGTAAAAGCGGCGGCACGAAGATGTACTCGCTCGCAGGAGACGTCAAGAACACCGGGCTGATCGAGGTCCCCATCGGGACTGAGATGGGGAGAATAATCTACAACATTGGAAGGGGATGCCGAGAGAAAAAGGATTTCAAGGCCGTCCAGAGCGGTGGGCCGTCTGGTGGCTGCATCCCGAAGGAGCACCTTAGCGTGAGGGTGGACTACGAGACCCTCGACGAGTTGGGTGCCATAATGGGCTCCGGCGGCCTCGTGGTCATGGACGAGGACACCTGTATGGTCGACATCGCCCGGTACTTCCTAGAGTTCTGCCTGAGCGAGTCCTGCGGTAAGTGCACCCCTTGCCGAGAGGGCTTCCTGAGAATGCTGGAAATCTTGGAGAGGATTACGACAGGCGAGGGAAAGGAAGGGGACATTGAACGCCTCGAGGAATTGGCTCACATAATAGTCGACACAGCTCTCTGCGGCCTGGGGCGCACGGGCCCCAACCCTGTCCTTTCCACCATCAGGTACTTCAGGGACGAGTACGAGGCCCACATCAAGTACAAGAAGTGCCCTGCAGGGGTCTGCGAGGCCCTTTTCGATTCCCCCTGCCAGAACGCCTGCCCTGCGGGTCTGGACACACATGGATACGTGGCCCTGATATCAGAGGGGAGATTCGGAGAGGCCCTGTCGCTGATCAGAGAGAGGAACCCCTTCCCCTCCGTCTGTGGACGCATCTGCACCCACCCCTGCGAGTTCAAGTGCAGGCGCGGCGAAACCGATGACCCAGTGGCCCTGCGGCTGCTCAAGAGGTTCGTCTCGGAATACGTGAGTGCCGCTCCCAGGTCCTATCAGAGGAGTTCTAATGGGGTGAGGGTGGCCGTCGTGGGCTCGGGGCCATCAGGGCTGACCGCCGCCTACCACTTGGCAATGATGGGCTACGAGACCACCGTCTTCGAGGCATTGCCGGTTGCCGGTGGCATGATGGCCGTGTGCATCCCAGATTATCGGCTTCCCAAGGACGTCCTCAATGCGGAGATAGAAGCCATTCACGAACTCGGCGTCGAGATAAAGACCAACCAGCGTCTGGGGGAGGACTTCACATTCGACAGTCTTTTTGGACAGGGATTCAAGGCTGTCTATTTGGCCGTAGGAGCACAGAGGAGCAGAGCTCTTGGGATCCAGGGCGAAGACCTTGAGGGAGTCTACAAGGGTTTACGGTTCTTGATGGACGTAAATCTCGGAGAGAAGATCGAGCTTGGCGAAAAGGTTGTGGTCATTGGCGGAGGCAGCACTGCTATCGATTCCGCCAAGTCGGCGATCCGGCTCGGGGCAAGCGAAGTCACCGTGTACTATCGAAGGGAGAGGGAGGACATGACCGCGACAGACGAGGAGATCACCGAGGCTGAGAACGAGGGCGTCAGGTTCAGGTTCATGGTTGTGCCGACGAAAATTCTGGGTGAAGGTGGGAAGGCGGCGCAGATGTTGTGCGCCCAACTCAGGCCGGGGGAGTTCGACAGCAGCGGTCGAAGAAGGCCCGTGCCTGTCGAAGGTCAAGAGTTTACGGTTGATATCGACTCGGTCATTGTCGCGGTCGGTCAGACAACTGATCTCTCCTTCTTCACCAATGAGGGAGAGGTCTCTACGACCAAATTTGGAACTATTATCGTGGACGAGGACACCATGGAGACCAGTAAAACGGGTGTCTTCGCCGGAGGAGATGTTATCAGGGGACCTGCGACGGTCGTCGAGGCAATAGCCGATGGAATAAAGGCGGCCTCGGCCATCGACAAGTTCTTGGGCGGCAGCGGAAAGTTGGTCGAGGTCACGAGGAAAAAGGCAAGGATCGACGAGATCCCGTTCGATTTGGAAGCGGAAATAGTCGAGCAGAGGAGAGTAGAAGCCCCCCTCCTCCCCCCAGAGGAGAGGGTCCTGGGCTTCAGAGAGGTCGAGCAAGGTTATACCTTGAACGATGTCATCGAGGAGGCGAAAAGGTGCCTCCACTGCGACAGGAAGCTGATGGAATAGGTGGTCTCAATGAGCGAGGTTGAGCTAACAATCGACGGGAGAAGGGTCTCAGGCAGGTCCGATCAGACCATCCTTGAGGCTGCCAAGGAGAATGGCATACGAATCCCAACCCTTTGCCATCACCCCCGACTCCCTATAACGGGGGCCTGCCGCGTCTGCGTCGTCGAGATAGAAGGAGCTCCTCGATTAGAGGCATCGTGTGCCACGCCAATCAGGAAGGGCATGATCGTTCGTACCGATAGCGAAAGGGTCAGACGGGCCCGCAGGATGGTGGTGGAGCTGCTTCTCACGAGGCACAAGATCCACTGCCTCACGTGTGAGAGCAACGGCAACTGCGATCTCCAGGACCTAGCATACGAGATGGAGATCGACATGGACAGTCTGAGCTTCGAGATCGAAGAGCCCGACGATCCAGTTGACAGTTCCAGCCCAGCTATCATCCGCGACCCCAGTAAGTGCATTCTCTGCGGCAGGTGTGTCGCCGCCTGCCAGGACGAGAGGGTTGAGCATATCCTGGGCTTCGTGGAGCGAGGGAGCGATGTCCGGGTCGCGTCGGGTATGAGCCAGCCGCTCTTCGATACCGACTGCACCTACTGCGGAGAGTGCCTGCAGGTGTGCCCCACGGGCGCCTTGATAGAGAAGCAGTCGAGGTTCATGGGGAGGTGGTGGGAGCTGGAGAGGGTGGAGACCACCTGCCCTTACTGCGGCGTGGGCTGCGCAGTAGAGCTGTACGTCAAGGACGGGCGGATAGTCAAGGTGAGGGGCGCAGAAGGCGGCGTCGAGAACATGGGGAGCCTCTGCGTGAAGGGGCGTTTCGGCTACGACTGGGTGAACTCCCCGGACCGGCTCACCACTCCTCTGATAAAAAGGGAAGGCAAGTTCGAGCCAGCTACATGGGAAGAGGCGCTGGATCTGGTCGCCTCAAAATTCCAGAAACTGAAAAAGGTTTACGGCAGCAGCGCTCTGGCGGGTCTCGCATCGGCCAAGTGTACCAACGAGGACAACTATGTCTTCCAGAAATTTGTGCGCGTGTGCTTCGGTAATAACAACGTCGACCACTGCGCCAGGCTCTGTCACGCGCCAACGGTCGCCGGGTTGTCGAAGGCCTTCGGCTCCGGCGCCATGACGAACTCCATCAGGGAGCTGCTGGGCGCCGACGTCATCTTCGTCACCGGCTCCAACACCACCGAGAACCACCCGGTCATCGCCATGTACATAAAACAGGCCGTCGCCGAGAGGGGAGCGAGGCTGATCGTCGCTGATCCTCGCAAGATAGACCTCGTCGACTACGCTACTGTCTGGCTGAGGCAGAGGGGCGGCACGGACGTAGCTCTGTTGAACGGCCTTATGAACGTCATCATCGGGGAAGGCATGCACGACGAGGAGTTCATACGGAGCCGCTGCGAGAACTTCGAGGAATTCAGGAGGACGGTTGAGAGATACACGCCAGACCTGGTCGAGGAGATCACGGGGGTACCCGCGGATAAGATCAGGGAGGCGGCGATCCTCTTCGGAGGCGCCGAAAAGGCCTCCATAGTCTTCAGCATGGGCATCACGCAGCACATCACGGGCACGGACAACGTGCTTTCGACGGCGAACCTCGCCATGCTCACGGGAAACGTGGGCCGGGAGTCCACGGGGGTCAACCCACTGCGGGGGCAGAACAACGTACAGGGAGCATGCGATCTCGGGGCGCTACCTAACGTCTATTCGGGCTATCAGCCGGTCGACGACGAGGCCACAAGAATCAAATTCGAGGAGGCTTGGGGCGTCCCCCTCAGCGGTGAGCCCGGCCTTACCGTCGTAGAGATGACAAATGCGGCCTACAATGACGATCTGAAGGGGCTCTACGTGATGGGGGAGAACCCCTTGATGAGCGATCCCGATCTGAACCACGTCAGGGAGGCCCTCGACAAGCTTGAGTTCCTCGTCGTCCAGGATATCTTCTTGTCAGAGACAGCCCAGATGGCCGACGTCGTGCTACCCGCCGCATCATTCGCCGAGAAAGACGGGACCTTCACGAACACGGCCAGACGCATTCAGAGGGTGAGGGAGGCCATAGAGCCCATCGGCGAGAGCCGCCCTGACTGGGAGATCATCTGCGGGATCGCGGAACGAATGGGTTACAGGATGGTGTACGGCTCCCCGGGCGATGTCATGGAAGAGATCGCAAGCCTAACTCCGATCTACGGGGGGATCCACTACAACAGGCTCGATGGTGAGGGCCTTCAGTGGCCCTGCCCCGACAGGGATCACCAGGGCACCAAGTTCCTTCACGAAGGCCGTTTCGCCCGGAGGAGAGGCAGGTTCCACGCCGTTGAGTACAAGCCACCCGCAGAGAATCCTGACGAAGATTACCCCCTGCTGCTAACAACCGGGCGTCAGTTACAACATTTCCACAGCGGGACCATGACTAGACGTTCGGGAGTACTAGACACTCTGGTCCCGGAGTGCCTCGTGGAGATCAATCCTGTAGACGCCTCGCGATTGAGGGTCCAAGATGGAGATAGAGTGAGGGTCGTGTCCCGAAGGGGCGAGATCATTTCGAATGTGAAGGTGACGGGTCGTACCCCTGAGGGATCGGTCTTCATACCGTTCCACTTCTCTGAAGCCGCTGCGAACGTGTTGACTAACGCTGCCCTGGATCCCTTATCGAAGATACCCGAACTCAAGGTTTGCGCAGTCCGTCTTGAGAAAGAATGTTAGGCAACCCATACCATAAGCCAGCCCAACACAATTCGCTTTTCTTCAAAAGCAACGGAAATAGCCCCTCAAGATTCAGGTCATAAGGTTTTTATGCTGTTCTTGAGAAATCAACTGAAAACAACGGATTCAACATTCCAAATGGAGTCCAAGAATGAATCTCGATCATCGCAGTTATGGCGTAAGCACGAATGGGTCATCTGACATAATTTGGTGAGGTGTGTATTTGGGGGAGAAACCTGGATCCGTCCTCATTATCGGTGGTGGAGTGGCTGGTATCCAGGCTGCCCTCGACCTCGGCAACATGGGGATAAGGGTGCACCTCGCGGAGAGGGCACCGAGCATCGGCGGGAGGATGGCCCAGCTCGATAAGACCTTTCCGACGAACGACTGTTCCATCTGCATACTGTCGCCGAAGATGGCCGATTGCTCCAGGCACCCCAACATCACTCTCCACACCCTTTCCGAGGTCACGAACGTTTTGGGTCAAGCAGGGAGCTTCAAAGTAAGTGTGAGGAAGCGCGCGAGGTTCGTCAAGGAGAAGGACTGCATCAACTGCGGGGCCTGCTCCGCAAAGTGCCCCGTCAAGGTGCCCGACGAGTTCGACGCGGGGCTGAGGACCCGAGGGGCCATCTACCTCTATTACCTCCAGGGAATCCCCCCTGTTATGACCATTGACAAGGAGCACTGCCTATACCTCACGAGGGGCATCTGTAGGCTTTGCGAGACCGTCTGCCCGAGGAACGCCATAGACTACGAGCAGCAGGACGAGGAGTTAGTTCTGGACGTCGGGGCAATCGTAGTCGCCACGGGCTTCGACCCCTTCGACCCTTCAGTGATCACCCAGTATGGGTACAAGAGGATTGCGAACGTGATCACCTCCTTAGAGTATGAGAGACTTATATGCGCCTCGGGGCCGACGGGGGGGCACTTGAAGAGGCCTTCCGACGGTGGACATGTCGAGAAGATAGCGTTCATCCAATGTGTGGGCTCACGTGATCTGTATCACAACCCCTACTGCTCATCGGTATGCTGCATGCACGCGACGAAGGAGGCGATACTCGCCCACGAGCACGACCCCAACGTGAGTTCCTACATCTTCTACATGGATCTCAGGGCGGCGGGGAAGGGATTCCAGAAGTACGTTGCGAGGGCGGAGAGAGATTACAACATTTCCTACATCAAAGGGAGGGTCGCCAGCATAACCAAGGATGGTGATGAAAACCCCATAATCATCTACGAGGACGTCGACAGCTCGGAGCCTAGGAAGATGGCAGTGGACCTGGCCATTCTGGCCACAAGCCTCGTGCCGAGGAACGGCGTCGAGGGGCTTGCGAAAATCCTCGCCGTTGAGACCGACGAGTTCGGATTCCTCAAGACTGATCCGTTCTCGCCGCTGAATACGACGAGGCCTGGGGTTTTCGCCTGCGGCTGCTGCCGGGAGCCAGTAGACATCCCCGAGTGCGTCTTACAGGCAAGCGGTGCAGCGGCCAAAGCTGCAGAGGTGTTGAGAAGGTGAGCGGGGAATTGGTCGAGGGCTCCGACGCAAGGATTGGCGTTTTCGTGTGCCACTGCGGGACGAACATCGGTGGATTCTTGGATGTCCCTGACCTCGTAGAGTATTCGAGGCGCCTGCCCAACGTCGTTTACTCGAAGGACAACCTCTACACCTGCTCCGACACCGGGCTGACAGAGATAAAGAATGCAATTAAGGAGAACGAGCTGAACAGGGTCGTAGTCGCTGCGTGCACGCCGAGGACCCACGAGCCCCTCTTCCGCTCAGTATGCAGGGAGGAAGGTCTCAACCCTTACCTTTTCGAGTTCGTCAACATCAGGGACCAGTGCTCATGGGTGCACATGCGAGAGGGCGAGGCCGCCACGGAGAAGGCGAAGGACCTCATAAGGATGGGTGTCGCCCGAGCAACGCTACTGAAGCCCCAGGAGGAAATTGAGATCGACGTCACCCAATGCACAATGGTGATCGGTGGGGGAGTGGCGGGGATGACTTGCTCCCTCAGCCTGGCCAACCAGGGGTTCGACGTGAAACTCATAGAAAGGGAGAGCCAACTTGGCGGCCTCCTCAACAGTCTCCACAAACTTTACCCAAACAACGAGGATGCATCCCGTCTTGTCTCGAAGCTGAAAGGGGATGTGAAGAAGAACAAGAGAATAGACGTTTTGATCTCAACGACCGTCTCTAACATAGAGGGCTTCGTTGGCAACTACGACGTCACGGTCAAGCATGGGGGAGAGGACGAGCATTACAAGGTAGGGACGATCGTCGTTGCGACGGGTGCTGAGGTGTATAGGCCCGAAGGGTTGTATGGATACGATGGGGAGAATGTCGTAACCCAGCTAGAGCTGGAGCAGCTGCTCAGAGACGGAGGGCTTGAGGCAAATTCAGTGGTAATGATACAGTGCGTGGGATCGAGGGATCGGGACAGGCCCTACTGCTCAAAGATCTGCTGCATGAACGCCCTCAAGAACGCCATGATTATCAAGGAGGTGAACCCCGAATCCCAAGTCTACATACTTTATCGGGACATCCAGACCCACGGGACGAGATACGAGGAGCACTATAGGGAGGCGAGGGAGAACGGCGTCGTCTTCCTAAAATATTCACCAGAGAGACAGCCAGTTGTCGAAGACGGTACAGTAAGGGTCTTCGACGAGCTTCTCGGGGAGGAGTTAATCCTTCCATTCGACTTAGTCGTCCTATCCGCGGCGATGGTCGCTCATCCGGACGTCAAGGACCTCGCTCAGATGCTGAAGGTCCCTGTGGACGAGAGTGGCTTCTTCCTCGAAGCCCACGTGAAGCTCCGCCCCGTCGATTTCGCCACAGACGGACTGTTCCTCTGTGGGTGCGCCCGCTGGCCCTGCGACATCGGAGAGAGCATCTCCCAAGCCTTCGCCGCCGCCTCGAGGTCTTCCGTGATTTTATCGGCGGGTCGCGTCGTAGCCGAGCCCATCATCTCATTCGTCGATGAGGAGGAGTGCTCTGGCTGCGGCCTCTGCGAGATGAACTGCCCCTTCAAAGCAATCAGGGTAGAGGAGACCGAGAGGGGGAGGATAGCCAAGGTAATCGAGGCCTCATGCAAGGGATGCGGGATGTGCGGGGCAGGCTGCCCCCAAAGGGCGATAAGCATGAAGCACTTCTCGGATGAACAGCTAGTCGCCCAAATTAACGCCCTTACAGGGGGAGGTCTTTGAATTCAGAGGAAGGCTTTGAGCCCGTCATACTCGGCTTCCTCTGCAACTGGTGCTCTTACGCTGGCGCCGATCTCGCAGGGGTGAGCCGCTTCCAGTATCCACCAAACGTTAGGGTCATGAGGGTGATGTGCTCGGCGAGGGTCGACCCGACCTTCGTGCTGGAGGCCTTCACCCAAGGGCTCGACGGGGTCTTGGTTTTCGGCTGCCACCCCGGAGACTGCCACTATATGACTGGGAACTACCAGACGGAGAGGCGCATAGTGATGACCCAGAAGATCCTCAGAGAGGTAGGGTTATCCCCGGAGCGTCTTCTCGTTGACTGGGTATCGGCGGCCGAGGGGCAGCGTTTCGCCTCGCTCGTGAGCAAGTTCACCGAGAAGATAAGGGAGTTGGGCCCGTTGGGGAGCGAGGCCGTTTTTGAGAAGGAAGAGTTGGTTAGACGCCTCAAGGCGTCCAGTGATGCCCTCGCTGACGACAGGCTGAGGTGGCTAGTCGGCAGGGAGAAGGAGCTAATCGAGGAGGGGAACGTCTTCGGCGAGAGGCTACCCCAAGAGGAGTTCGATCACGTGATGCTCGAGTCCATCAGGAGGGAGTACGAGAAAAACAGGATCCTCCTCTCTCTTGGAGACGGGGCTCTCACCGTTAAGGAGATGGCGGGCAGAGTCGGCCTCTCCACCAGAGAGGTCCTGAAGAACCTCGTCGTGATGGAGGGCGAGGGGTTAGTCACGGTGTCCCATATCGAGGGTAGCAGCCCGAAATACATCAAAACCGGAGGGTAGTCGGCAAAACCACACCTAACTAGAGGGGGCTGAAGCGATGACTGAGAAAAAAGCGGAGACTAAAGCTGGAAAAGTCGGCTCGGTGCTTGTAGTCGGCGGCGGGGTCGGGGGCATTCAAGCAGCGTTGGATCTTGCAGAGTCTGGGTTCAAAGTCTACATCGTGGACAAGTCTCCTGTGATCGGGGGCATAATGGCGAAGCTCGATAAGACTTTCCCCACCAATGACTGCTCGATGTGCATCCTTTCCCCCAAGCTGGTCGAATGTGGCAGGCACCTAAACATCGACATCCTCACCTGTGCCGAGGTCACGGGTGTAACCGGGGAGGCTGGTGACTTCACCGTATCCGTTCACCAGTCACCGAGATACATCAACGTCGAGACATGCACCGGTTGCGGGCTCTGCGCTGAGTACTGCCCTGTCGACGCTATAGACGCCTTCAACGAGGGTCTCAGCGAGAGGAAGGCGATCTACATAGACTATCCCCAAGCGGTCCCCTTGGTCTACAGGATCGACAGGGATAAGTGCATTGGGTGTGGGCTCTGCAGAAACATCTGCCTAGCAGACGCACTCGTATACGACGACCAGGAAGAATTCGTCGAGCTGAATGTCGGGGCCATAATCCTCGCTCCTGGCTTCGAGGCCTTTGACCCGACGCCCCTCACCGGGTACGGCTATAGAAGATACCCCAACGTGTTAACGAGCCTCGAGTTCGAGCGGATCCTCAGCGCCTCAGGGCCCTTCATGGGGCGGATACAGAGACTCTCGGACGGTGATATCCCTAAAAAGGTCGCCTTCGTCCAGTGCGTAGGCTCAAGGAACGACTCATGTGGGAACTCGTACTGCTCCTCTGTCTGCTGCATGTACGCTACGAAGGAAGCGGTGATCGCCAAGGAGCATATGAACTCCATTGAGCCCACCATATTCTACATGGATATGAGGGCCTACGGTAAAGACTTTGACAAGTACATCGAGAGGGCTCAAGTCGAGCACGGCATCAGATTCGTCAGGTGCAGGGTGTCGAAGACCGAGGAGGAGCCTGAGACCAACGACCTCTACGTCACCTACACCAATGGAGACGAGGTGAGCAGGGAGAGGTTCAACATGGTCGTCCTCTCGGTCGGGTTCACTCCCTCAGATAGCATCGTAGAACTCGCCGAGAGGCTCGGGATCGAGCTCGACAAGTACGGCTTCTGCAAGACGAAGGCCCTCCGCCCCATTGAGACTTCAAGGCCCGGGATTTATGTCTGCGGTATGTTCTCATCGCCGAAGGATATCCCCGAGACGGTCACCCAGGCCAGCGCGGCCGCCTGCTCAGCGGGTGAGCTTCTGTCCCCAGCTCGTGGGACTCTGGTTAAAAGAAAGGAGTATCCGGAGGAGATCTTCGTTGGCGGCCAGCCCCCCAGGATAGGAGTCTTCGTTTGCCACTGCGGGATTAACATAGGAGGAGTCGTCGATGTCCCTAGCGTAGTAAGGTACGCCGAGACCCTGCCCAACATCGTCTTCGCCACTTTCAACCTGTACACATGCTCCTCCGACACCCAGGAGAAGATCAAGGAGGCGATCGTCGAGTACGGCCTCAACAGGGTCGTCGTGGCGTCATGCTCACCGAGGACCCACGAACCCCTTTTTCAAGAGACCATCAGGGAGGTGGGCCTCAACAGGTACCTCTTCGAGATGGCGAACATCAGGGACCAATGTTCCTGGGTGCACATGAGGGAGCCTGAGGCGGCGACCGAGAAGGCGAAAGACCTCGTTGGGATGGCCGTCGCTAAGGCTAGGAGGCTGGAGCCGTTGGAGAGGCCAATCGTAGGAGTGACGCCGAGGGGCCTTGTGATAGGGGGTGGCCTCTCAGGGATGACTGCCTCTCTCGCTCTCGCCGAACAGGGTTTCGAAGTCTACCTGATCGAGAGGGAGAAGAAGCTAGGAGGCCTCCTGAGGAAGTTACACTACAATATAGAGGGAGACGACCTGCAAGTCTACCTTCGGGATCTTGTCGAGGAGATCAGAAAGAAAGAGCTGATCCACGTCTTCACGGACGCCAAGGTGGAAGAGGTCTCTGGATACGTCGGGAACTTTAGGAGCATCATTGCTCACAACGACAGTGAACGGTTGAAAACGGAGCTCGAGCACGGAGTCATCATCGTGGCTACCGGAGGGGAGGAGTACCACCCCGATGAGTATCTCTACGGAGAAGACCCGAGAGTTCTGACGCAGGTAGAGCTGGAGGAGCTCCTCGCAACAAACACTAGCGATAGGGGCTACGGCAACGTCGTCATGATCCAGTGCGTGGGGTCCAGGGACGAGGAGCGCCCGTACTGCAGCAGGGTCTGCTGCGGGGAGGCGATCAAGAACGCCCTGAAAATAAAGGAGGTGGACCCCGAATCAAACGTCTTCATCTTGTACCGGGACGTAAGGACCTACGGGCTGATGGAGGAGTATTACAATAGGGCTCGCGATGCCGGTATACTCTTCATCAGGTACGACGAGGTGGAAAAGCCCAAGGTCTCCAGCGGCGGAGGCGAGGGCGGATTGGAGGTTTCGGTCTTCGATCCGATTCTTGAGGAAACGATAGTCATCGACGCCGATCTCGTTGCGTTGAGCACCGCAATCGTTCGACAGGAGGATAACGAGGATCTGGCCAAGATGCTAAAGGTCCCCCTCAACGAGGACGGCTTCTTCCTCGAGGCCCACGTGAAGCTCCGCCCCGTAGACTTCGCGACTGAGGGTGTCTACGTGTGTGGAATGGCCCACTCGCCGAAGCGCATAGAGGAGAGCATCTCTCAGGCGAAGGCCGCGGTCTCTAGGGCATGCACGCTCCTGTCTAAGGAGGAGATCGAGGTAGAGGGTGTGATTGCCGAGGTGGACACGAGACGATGCTCGGGGTGCGGCCTCTGCGTTCGTGTCTGCCCGTACAACGCTGTCGAGATCGACGAGGAAAAAAGGGTGGCCGTGGTGAACCGGGCCATGTGCAAGGGGTGTGGGGCTTGCTCCGCTACATGTAGGAGCTCGGCGATAGACGTGATGGGCTACACTGACGGTCAGGTTTACGCCATCATAAACGCACCCGTAGGTGATTGAGTTGGACGAGAAGGAAGGAATCAGGATCACGAAGGAAAATATCGACTTCAGGCGACTGCTCATGGAGACGCCGGGCGCCGAGAAGCTGATGCGATGCTACCAGTGCGGCGTGTGCACGGCCGACTGCCCCGTCGCCATGCGGGTGAAGGAGTTCAGGCCAAGGCGCATTGCTAGGCTTGCCGCCCTCGGCCAGAGGGATCGCCTACTCGGGGGGGACACCGTCTGGCTCTGCGCCGGCTGCTACACGTGCTACGAGCGCTGCCCAGAGCAGGTCAGGGTCTCCGAGATCATCTCCGCCCTCAGGAAGCTGGCGCTCAAGGAGGGGATCATCCACCCCACTTACAAGGCCCTCATGGTGAGCATAGCAGAGATGGGCTACATCTACGAGATAAATGACTTCCAGAATGAGATGAGGGAGGACGAGGACCTCCCCCCGGCCCCGGAGCCCGACATCGACGAGATAGAGTCTATAATGAGGAAAACGGGATTCCTCGACCTCGTGGAGGGTGGCTAGGATGAGGTACGCTTTCTTCGTGGGATGCACGACCCTGGCTCGCCTTTGGGGGTATGAGGTCTCGGCCAGAAAGGTCGCTGACCACCTCGGCGTGGAGCTTGTAGACATGCCTGGTTCGGGCTGCTGTGGGACAACCTATCTAGAGACCCTCGACCACAAGACAGCGTTAGCCATTGCTGCTCGTAACATTTGCATCGCCGAGGAGATGGGGTTGGACATAGTGGCCGTATGTAACGGCTGCACTGAGGTTCTCACCAAAGCGAACAAAGAGCTGAAGGAGGACCCAGCCCTAAGAGCTGATGTGAACGAGGTCCTCAAGGATTTTGGGAAGGAGTTCAAAGGGACAGTTGAAGTCAAGCACTTCGTAAAGATGCTGAAAGAGGATATTGGCCTTGAGAAGATAGGATCAGAGGTGAACCGTCCGCTAAAGGGCCTAAGGGTAGGCGTCCACTACGGGTGCCACATGCTCAAACCCTCAGACGTGATGATGTACGACGATCCGGAAGTACCTACTAGTCTGGACGAGTTAGTGAACGCCACAGGAGCGCAGAGCGTCGCATATCCTAACAAGCTGGAGTGTTGTGCGGGACCCATAATGGGCGTCAGGGAGGATGTCACTTGGAGCGTCGGCTTGGAGAAGGTGGAGAACGTGAAGAAGTACGCTGACATCATGGTGACCGCATGTCCATTCTGCTACCTGACGTATGAACGGTGCCAGTTGATCCAGGAAACATCCCCTAATCTGCCCATCGTTCACTACCCCCAGCTGCTGGGGCTAGCACTCGGCATAAGCTATGACGAGCTAGGTTTTGAGATGAACAAGATCGACACTTCACGCCTGCAAGAGTTCGTCGAGGAGTATAGAGGAGCGAATCTTAACGATAAGACAGATTGAAGGAAGGCGTTGAGGTGTGAACGCCGAAGTAAGGGGCTCAGGACCCGAGGAAGAGACGAGCTCAGAGGGTAGATGGGAGCCGAGAATCATCGCCTTCCTCTGCAACTGGTGCAGCTATGCCGGCGCTGACCTGGCTGGGATTAGCAGGTTGCAGTATCCTCCCAACATAAGGGTCGTGCGGGTCCCATGCTCCTCGAGGGTGAGCCCCTACTTCATCATCAAGAGCCTGCAGCGGGGATGGGACGGCGTCCTCGTCTCGGGCTGCCACCCTGGGGACTGCCACTACATAAGCGGGAACCTCGTCGCCAGGAGGCGGTTTGCCGTCCTCAAGGACATGTTGGAGTATATAGGAGTCGAGCCAGGGAGGGTCAACTTCTCCTGGGTCTCGGCGGCCGAGGGGGATAAATTCTCCAAGGTCGTCAGGGAAGTCGTCAACAGAGTGAGGGCATTAGGCCCCGCCGAGAGGCTCGTGAAGGTGGGCTGAGCAATGGGGGGGAACGAGGAAAAGATTAGGGAGGTCGCCGGCAGGCTCCTAAGAGATGGTGAGGTCAACCTGATTATCGGTCATGAAAGGGGGACCTTACCCCTCCGTTCATCACCCTGCTTCGTGACGGACCCCGAAGACCTCGACAGGCTCATATGGGATCCCACGTGTGACATCAATTTAGCGAAGTATCTCCACGGTAGGGATGAGCGCGTAGGTATTCTCGCCAAGGGTTGCGACGCTCGCTCCATCGTGGTCTGCGCCAGCGAGGGGCAGGTCGAGATGGACAGAGTTGTGATATTAGGTCTCCCTTGCCATGGTGTCATTAACAGAAAGAATATTGAGTCGGAAATTGCTGGAAGAGAGATCTTAGAAGCAATCGTCACGGATGAAATAATTACTTTAAAGGGAGAGGGTTTCGAGGAGGTGCTTCCGACCGAGACGTTCCTCGACGATTCGTGCATGAGCTGCAGGCATAGAACTCCCCCCGTTTATGATGTCTTGATAGGGGAGCCGCTGCCAGAGGCTTCAGAAGATGACGGATACGCCGAGGTCAACGAACTCGAATCGAAGTCGGCTGAGGAGAGGTGGGACCATTTCGTCGACGAAATAAGCAATTGCATAAGGTGTTACTCTTGCAGGGACGTCTGCCCGATGTGTTACTGCAAGGAGTGCTTCGTCGACGAGACTATGCCGGCGTGGTTCGGGAAGACGAACGAGATAACAGACACGATGATCTACCATGTCGTGCGCGCCATCCACCTAACGGGGAGGTGCGTGGACTGCGGGGCCTGCAGCCGCGCCTGCCCGATGCACATCAACCTAAGGGCCCTCACGAAGAAGGCCGAGAAGATCGCGAGGGATAGGTTCAACTTCGAGGCGGGGATCAGCCTGGAGGATACCCCCGTCCTTGGGACCTTCAAGCAGGACGACTCCGAGGAGTTCATCATATAACGAGGCGGTGGGTTGCGGATGAAGCACATGACAATCGCCAAAGATGGGATCCGGGATTTCATCGACAGACTCGTAAAG
>Ga0224506_10001376_pt1 | contig 17535 bp, 14 predicted proteins | sample SF_Jan12_sed_USG_2_FD_169108 | JGI IMG/M metagenome (GOLD analysis project Ga0224506, IMG submission 169108) | Sediment microbial communities from San Francisco Bay, California, United States - SF_Jan12_sed_USGS_8_1 | ecosystem: Environmental > Aquatic > Marine > Sediment | place: USA... | reverse complement strand
GTGGCGCTCCAATTGAAACAAGCTTTCCCGGTTTTGTTGAATTGATGAATGGCCTTGGGGCGAATATAAAAGCGCTCTGAGTTAGCAGAAAAAGGAAAAAACTTTGGGAATTGTAATAGCAATCGATGGCCCCGCAGCGGCCGGCAAGGGTACCGTGGCCAAGCGCTTAGCCCAGGAATTGGGCTTGGCTAAGCTCGATACCGGGCTTTTGTATCGCGGCGTGGGCTTTGCCGTGCTAGATGCAGGCGGGGACCCAGAAAATGGCGAACAGGCCCATATGGCGGCCAAAAACCTTGATCCAGCGGTGTTACAAAACCCGGCACTCAGGCTGGATGCGGCAGCTCAGGCTGCCTCAAAAGTTGCGGTAATACCCGAAGTTCGCGCCCAATTGCTTGATTTTCAACGTGATTTTGCCAATAACCCACCACCGCTGGATAGTGGCGAGCCCGCCCAAGGGGCCATCCTTGATGGGCGTGATATCGGCACAACGGTTTGCCCCAATGCCACCGCCAAACTGTTCGTTACAGCGTCGCCCGAAGTCAGGGCCGATAGGCGGTATAAAGAGTTGCTAGAGCGCGGTGAGAAGGCTATATATGCCCGCGTTCTGGAGGACATAAAAGAACGTGATGCCCGCGACCAAGGCCGCAGCGCATCACCACTGGCAGCACCAGTTGATGCTTTGGTGTTAGATACCAGTGAAATGAACGCCGATGAGGCATACGCCAAGGCGTTAGAATTTATTCGCTCCAGAATATCTGCCTGATAAAGAATTTTCTTTTGAGCGCGGAAATTGTTTTAAGCCCCCCTTGGGCCACCGTCGGACTAATCGGCGGGACGCATGGGGATTTGTTATTTATTTTAATCGAACCAGACCGTCGGAACCAACCGGTAGGCAAGGATCAAAAAAACTAGGATTTAATATTTATGAGCACTGAAAACTTCGCGGATATGCTAGAGGAATCTCTATCCGCACAAACAGGTTTCTTGGGCGGTGTCGTTTCCGGCACAGTCATTGGCATTGATGGCGATGCCGTAACAATCGATGTGGGCCTAAAATCAGAAGGCCGCATTCCCCTAAAAGAATTTGGCGTTGGCTCCGAAGCTCCGGTCATTAACAGCGGCGACAGAATTGATGTTTTTGTTGAACGCTACGAAGACAAAGACGGCCTTGTTCGTCTTTCGCGCGAAAAAGCGCGCCGTGAAGAAGCATGGACCGCACTGGAAAAACTATTCCAAGCAAACGAACGCGTAAACGGCACAATCTTTGGCCGGGTTAAAGGTGGCTTCATTGTTGATCTTTCAGGCGCGGTTGCGTTCCTGCCCGGTTCCCAGGTTGATATCCGCCCAGTTCGCGACATTGGCCCATTGATGGGCAACCCGCAGCCATTCCAGATTTTAAAAATGGATCGTGCGCGCAACAACATTGTTGTTTCACGTCGTGCTATTTTGGAAGAAACCCGTGCCGAAGCGCGCACTGAACTTATCGGTCAACTTAACGAAGGCGACGTGGTTGACGGCGTAGTTAAAAACATCACCGATTACGGCGCATTCGTCGATCTGGGTGGGGTTGATGGTCTTCTTCACGTTACCGATATTGCATGGAAGCGTATTAACCACCCATCCGAAGCATTGAACGTTGGCGATACCATCAAGGTAAAGGTTATTCGTTTCAATTCAGAAAACCAGCGTATCAGCCTTGGCATGAAACAGCTTGATGAAGATCCATGGAAAGGCGTCGATGAACGCTTCCCAATCGGCACCAAGGTAACCGGACGGGTTACCAACATTACCGATTACGGCGCATTTGTTGAACTTGAATCCGGCGTCGAAGGTTTGGTTCACGTTTCCGAAATGAGCTGGACCAAAAAGAACGTTCATCCTGGCAAAATTGTTTCTACCAGCCAAGAAGTTGAAGTTATGGTTCTTGATGTTGATGGCGACAAACGCCGTATCTCGCTTGGTCTTAAACAGTGCGGTTCTAATCCGTGGGATACTTTCCTTGATACCCACAAGGCAGGTTCTGAAATCGAAGGCGAGATCAAAAACATCACCGAATTTGGTTTGTTTGTTGGCCTGACCGAAGAAATTGATGGCATGGTTCACTTGTCTGATCTGTCATGGGAAAAATCCGGCGAAGAAGCCATCAAGGATTACAAAAAAGGCGAAATGATCAAAGCTAAGGTTCTTGACGTTGACGTTGTAAAAGAACGCATCAGCCTTGGTGTTAAGCAGTTGACCAAAGACCCGTTTGAAGGTGCTGCTTCCGGTAGCACTGGCCTGAAGAAAGGCTCGATCGTAACGTGCACCGTAACCGCCATTACCGACGGCGGTATCGAAGTTAGCGTTGGCGAAGGGATAAACGGATTTATTCGTAAAACCGAATTGTCGCGTGATCGCTCTGAACAGCGTTCTGATCGTTATGCCGCAGGTGAAAAAGTTGATGCTAAAATTACAAACATCGATGAAAAAAGCCGCAAGCTAACATTGTCAATCAAGGCACTTGAAGCACAGGAAGAAAAGAAGGCAATGGCCGAATACGGCTCTAACTCTGCCGGTGCTTCGTTGGGCGATATTTTGGGCGCTGCTTTGGAAGAAAAGAAAGCTTCTTCTACAGATGAGCCAGCACCAAAGAAAAAAGCTGCAACCAAGAAAAAAGCTGCAACCAAGAAAAAGGCCGCAACTAAAAAAGCCGCAACAAAGAAAACTGCGGCCAAGAAAAAAGACGAAGAAGCTGAATAGTAATTATTTAAGCCTCTTAGACTAAAAAAAGAAACGTCCCTTTGGCCATAGCTTGAGGGGCGTTTCTTTTTTTCCATATTTGCGCTATATTTAAAATTGAATTTTTAGAGGATTTAATTGATGAGCGGCGAAATGTTAAGTGATGAAACCCCAGATCGCGAAAAACAGATTGGCGAAAAACAGACAAAGGTCGATGATCTAATTGAACGCCGACGCTTAAGGCGTTCGTTGACTGTGTGGCGCGCTGTTGGTGCCGTGTTGGTGAGCGCTATTTTGGTTATATTTCTGGCACGTAGCGACGATGGTGCGGGCAGTAGTATTATTTCACCTGATCATGTGGCGCGTGTTTATGTGGGCGGCATCATTATTAGCGATCGTTGGCGCGCAGACCTTCTTGACGAGCTTAAAAATGATGACGGCGTAAAAGCGGTAATGGTAATGATTGATAGCCCCGGCGGAACCGTAGTCGGGGGCGAAGAATTATTTTTGGGCCTAAAAGAATTGGCCGAAACCAAACCGGTGGTAGCGGTTATGGGTTCGACCGCGACCTCGGCTGCGTATATGACGGCCCTTGGCACTGATTATTTGATAGCCCGTGAAGGATCGGTTACCGGGTCTATCGGTGTGTTAATGGAAACAGCCGATTTTACCGCTATGCTTGAAAAACTAGGGATAAAACCGGAAATAATTAAAAGCAGCCCATTAAAAGCCCAGCCCAACCCACTGGAAACCATTACCCCAGAAGCACGCATGGCCATGAAAGATGTAATTTTAGATATGTTCTCCATGTTCACCGATATGGTTGCCAGCAGGCGGCATATGACGCCTGAGCAGGTCAGTCAAATTGCCGATGGGCGTATTTTTACCGGGCGTCAGGCGCTAAAAAATGGCCTGATAGACGCCATTGGCGGAGAAAAGGAAGCAAGGGCATGGTTAGCTGAAAATCGTGAGATTCCCTTGGAAATTCCCGCAAAAGACGCAAAACCTGATTATCCCAAGGAACAGTGGTACCAAAAAATAATGGGTTTGGCGGGAAAAACGCTGTTTTCTGAACGACTTAAACTTGACGGACTGCTCTCTGTTTGGCACCCTAACATGTAGCCGCCAGACATCATTGTCCATTTGGGGCAATGTGCGCAAAACCGGAAGGCGGTAGGAGGTATGAGCATGACAAAATCCGAACTTATCCAGCGCTTAGCCGATGCCAACCCGCATCTGTATCTCAGAGATGTGGAGCGTATTGTGACCACAATTTTTGAGGAAATCACAGACGCGCTAGCAGATGGCAACAGGGTTGAACTTCGCGGTTTTGGTGCTTTTTCGGTAAAGGAAAGGGATTCACGCGTTGGGCGCAACCCACGCACGGGCGCAGCAGTTAATGTTTCCGCCAAATACATCCCTTATTTCAAAACCGGCAAGCAGCTTCGCGAAAGACTAAATCCTGGCAGCTAAAAAGCCACTTTAACAATAACGCATCCTTAGGAACCGGATTATGCGGCGCATTTTTATGTGGATAGTATTGTTGCCGGCTGTTCTGGCCATAGTGGTATTTGCGCTTAACAATAGTTCTGCCATTGCTATTGACCTGTGGCCATTTGGGATCGTTGTCGAAATGCCCGTTTATCTGGCATTTATTTTGGTTTTATCCATCGGTGCGTTTTTAGGCGGTTTTGTTTCGATTGTATCTGGTGCAAAAGCAAGGGCCCTACACCGTGCCAGCACATACGAGGCCGAGGTAAAGATTAGGGAATTGGAAAAACTAAAATCAAGATGCGAAACCCTTGAGGCAGAAATAAAACGTCTTAAATCCGAAAGCCAGCCCACCTTGCCTGCGCAGGGCGGTGGTTCAAAAATAATCTCATCGGCGCTTAATTAATACCCATCACTCAAAAACACCACCGCCAATATCATTTTGGCGCATTTACTTCTTTGTGACACATGCATTTACGCGTTAAAAGTAATGCATGAACAGTTCTATAAATATAACCAAAGGTAACCTAAAACCGTCTGAGCGCATTTTTGTTGCGCTGGATACGCCTGATATTGACCGGGCTTTAAGTTTGGCCCAAAGCCTTAAAGGGTTGGTCGGTGGGCTAAAGCTGGGCAAGGAATTTTTTACGTCATGCGGTCCCGAAGGGGCCAAGCGTATTACTGCCTTAGGTATGCCAATTTTTCTTGATCTTAAATATCACGATATTCCAAATACGGTGGCAGGTGCCGTGCGTTCGGCCCTTGGGCTGAACCCATTTATGTTAAACGTCCATGCCTCTGGTGGGCGCGCGATGATGGAAGCAGCGGCCAAGGCCGCGGATGAGGCCGGGCCTAACCGTCCATTGGTCATTGCCGTTACCGTGCTTACATCCATGAATAAAAATGATTTAGCTGAGGTCGGAATTAATGTTGAACCCATAGAGCACGTCATGCGCCTTGCCCGTTTGGCCAAGGAAAGTGGTCTTGACGGGGTTGTTTGTTCGGCCAAGGAAGTGGTGGCATTGCGCGGCAACGTAGGGCCCGATTTCAAATTAGTGGTTCCCGGCATTAGGCCTGATTGGGCATCAAAGGATGATCAAAAACGTGTGGTAACCCCCAGCGACGCAATTGATTTGGGTGCAGATTATTTGGTTATTGGCAGGCCCATAACCGCATCTGACAATCCGGGTGAAGCTGCCAGGCGCATAGCTGGCGAGCTTTCCGATGAATGATCACCCTCCAATAAATTCCCTTGTGCCGTTTAAAATAATTGGATTGGCCATTAGCCGGGTTGGGCGCAATTTGTTGCCAATGCTTAAATTGGCGATACTGCCATTTGCCATATCAATCACAGTGGTGATTTTGGCGCGTGATATTGGCCACCCATGGCGTCTTGTGCTTGATGGCGTTCATGGCCTTATTGTGATTATGTTTCTTAGTGCAGGCGTAGGTGTTGTTCGTGGCGCGATGCCCATTGGTATGGCGCGCTTTGGCTTTGCGGTGCCAAAAATTAATTTACTACGCAGAATCACAGAGTGGAAAACAACATTTTCACTTTTAATTGCAGCAATATTTGTAATGACACCCCTTACCATTGTGGTTGGGCTATTATTTCGCCGGATTGAAATGTTATTGCTGGCATTCAATATAACGTGGTTTGGTGTTCCTGCGCACATTATACCGGAATTTTTGCTTAATATTATGGTGGCTGGCCTTATTTCAGCGGCTTACGTTCGGGCCAAACCGGCTAGGGCAAAAATATGCGGCATTAATTCAACTGATGCACTTGAAGCCGCAGTTAACAGTGGTGCCACCATGTTGGGATTTGTTTTTTTTCCAGCTAGTCCACGTTTTCTAACAATTGATGCAGCAAAGAATCTTATGCAATTGGTGCCAGATGGTATAACCAAGGTTGTGTTATTGGTTGACCCCGATGACAGCACTGTAAACGAAATTGTTGAAAAATTACCGGTGGACGCAATTCAGCTTCATGGCAATGAAAGTATTGAGCGCGTATTAGAAGTAAAAAAAATAACCAACCTACCGGTTTATAAAGCCATAGCAATTTCCGGACCCGCAGATGTGCAGCGCGCCCATGAATTTGAGTCCGTTGCCGATGTTTTATTGTTGGATGCAAAAGCACCCGAAGGTTCTACCGTTCCCGGTGGTAATGCTATTTCATTTGATTGGGCATTAATTGCCCGCGAAACGTGGTCGTCACCATGGATGCTGGCAGGTGGGTTAACGTATCGTAACGTCAAAAATGCAATTGCCGTAACCGGGGCAGAAATGGTTGATGTCTCCTCAGGGGTTGAAGATGCCCCTGGGATAAAAAACGAAGGCAAAATCATCGCATTTTTAGGCGCCGTACAAGATGGGGCCTAAAACAATAGGCATTTAAGGCCCTGTTTCGGGTGGCTTTTACCTCGTCTCCCTGCTATTTTCCCCGCCCATGAGCAAGACCATAAAGCCAGTAAACCCCAACACCCTTCGCACGGCACCAGATGACGATGGCCATTTTGGTATTTTCGGCGGACGCTTCGTTGCGGAAACATTGATGCCGCTGATACTGGATGTAGAAAAAGCATATAGCGACGCCAAGGCCGATCCTGAATTCGCTAAAGCGGTGGCATATTATTTTGCCCAATATGTCGGCCGGCCCAGCCCGCTTTATTTTGCCGAACGCCTAACTAAGCAGTTAGGCGGCGCAAAAATATATCTTAAACGCGAAGATCTAAATCACACCGGCGCACATAAGGTAAATAATTGTATTGGGCAAATACTTTTGGCTCGGCGCATGGGCAAGGGGCGCATAATTGCTGAAACCGGGGCGGGCCAACACGGTGTTGCGACCGCAACGGTTTGTGCCCTGTTTGATATACCGTGCACAATTTATATGGGCTCGAAAGATATTGAACGCCAAGCACCAAATGTTTATCGCATGCAAATGCTAGGGGCCGAGGTAAAACCAGTGACCGTTGGTTCCAATTCCCTAAAAGATGCCATGAACGAAGCCATGCGCGATTGGGTCGCCAATGTGGAAGATACATATTATCTAATTGGTACCGCTGCTGGCCCACATCCCTACCCGGAAATGGTTCGTGATTTTCAATGCGTAATCGGCAACGAAGTGCGCGATCAAATTATTCAGGGCGAAGGCCGCCTGCCTGATACCTTGGTTGCGTGTATCGGTGGTGGATCAAACGCGCTTGGGCTTTTTCATCCATTTTTAGATGACGCTGATATTCGCATGATTGCGGTTGAAGCAGCGGGAAAGGGTATTGAAACCGGGTTGCACGCCGCCAGCCTTTCGGCCGGACGTCCGGGCGTGCTGCATGGCAATCGAACATATTTGTTGCAAGACGATGACGGGCAAATAAAAGAAGCCCATTCAATTTCCGCCGGGCTTGATTATCCCGGTATCGGGCCAGAACATTCATGGTTGCATGATATTGGTCGGGCCGAATACGTATCAGTAACCGATGACGAAGCCATAAACGCTTTTAAATTATTAACCAAACTAGAAGGCATAATTCCAGCATTGGAAAGTGCCCACGCCATAGCCCACGTTATTAAGCTGGCACCGACATTGGCCAAAGAAAATATAATTGTAATTAATTTATCAGGTCGCGGTGACAAAGACCTTGCAACAGTAGCTGCGCACAGTGGGGAAAAACTTGGTGGCGTGTTATGAGCGTAAAGTTCGAAACCCGAATAGACGAAACATTTCGCAACCTTAAAGCGCAAGGCCGCGCAGGCTTTGTTGCATTTATTACTGCGGGCGACCCAGATCTTGAAACCTCTATTCAAATATTAAAAGGTTTGCCCCAAGCAGGTGCCGATGTAATTGAACTTGGGATGCCTTTTTCCGACCCCATGGCCGATGGCCCCGCCATTCAGGCATCAAGCCTGCGCGCCCTTAACGCCGGGCAAACCATGATAAAAACATTGGGCATGGTTGCTGATTTCCGCGTTTCCAATTCCACTACGCCGATTGTTTTAATGGGTTATTACAATCCTATTTATTCTTATGGGGTTGAGAAGTTTTTGAATGATGCAAAAAAAGCAGGGGTCGATGGGCTTATTATTGTTGATCTTCCCCCCGAAGAAGAGGCCGAGCTATGCTTGCCGGCACTTAATGTGGGGATAAACTTTATATATTTAACAGCGCCCACTACAACCGATGAACGATTGCCAGCGGTATTGCGCCATGCCTCTGGTTTTGTTTATTACGTTTCAATCACCGGTATAACCGGAACAAAAAAGGCTGCTATTGGCGATATTGAAAAATCATTGGCCCGCATTAGGGCGCAATCGGGCCTACCAATAGCGGTCGGTTTTGGTATATCCACGCCCCAAGACGTAGCTGATGTGGCGGGCGTAGCCGATGGCGTGGTTGTGGGTTCGGCTTTGGTAAAAACCATAGAAGCAGGCCTTGAAAATGATGGAAAATCAGGGCCTAATCTGGTCAAAGACGTGCTATCATTGGCAGGTGAATTGGCCGCAGGCGTTCGTAAATAAATAGGTTTTAAGGAATAGATATTAAATGAACTGGTTGAAAGATTTTGTTCGTCCCAAGCTCAAGGAACTTGTCAGTGGGGGCAAGGAAACGCCGGAAAACCTGTGGCATCAGTGCCCATCATGCCAGCAGATGATTTTTCATCGCGACCTTGAAGCCAATATTCATGTTTGCCAGCATTGCGGCCATCACTTACGTATTGGGGTAAAAAAACGCCTTGAACTTTTGTTCGATAATGGCGAATACCAGACGGTTGAATTAAAAACCCAAGTGCAAGACCCGCTTAAATTCAAGGACAAGAAAAAATACACAGACCGGCTTAAGGAATATCAAAATAAAACCGGTGAAAAAGACGCATTAATAATTGCTCACGGAAAAATGAGCGGAATGAAAGTTGTTATTGCTGCGTTTAATTTTGATTTCATGGGCGGCTCTATGGGAATAGCCGTAGGTGAGGGCATTGTGACTGCAGCCCGGCTGGCCCAAGTACAAGATGCAGCCTTAATCATTGTTCCATCATCAGGTGGTGCGCGCATGCAAGAAGGCGCCCTTTCATTAATGCAGCTTCCCCGTACAACCATTGCGGTGGAAGAAGTAAAAGAACAAGGTTTGCCATACATTGTTTTGCTAACAGATCCCACCACCGGTGGAGTTTCGGCATCGTTTGCAATGTTGGGCGACATTCAAATAGCTGAACCCGGTTGCATAATCGGTTTTGCCGGCAGGCGGGTAATTGAACAAACCATTCGTGAAGAACTGCCCAATGATTTCCAAAAAGCAGAATATCTTTTGGAGCATGGCATGATTGACATGGTCGTGCCCCGGGCCGAACTGGCAGAAACAATTTCGCGTATAATATCATTATTGCGCAATACTGGGCGCACTGGTGACGTAATAAAAATAAACAAAAATAAAAAAGATGATAACCAAGGTACGGTTGCACCCATTCCGCACGGCGCCCGCCCAGTGGAAAACAATCCACCATCTGTTGACTAGGCAGTGGCGAGAGAAAACTGTCTTTAAAAAATGCACAACAATGATGCAATCCTTGCTCGGCTACTGACCCTTCACCCCAAGCTGATTGACCTTAGCCTTGAACGGTTGGAGCGTTTGTTGCGCGCCCTTGGCAACCCTGAAAAAAAATTACCCCCCGTTGTCCACGTTGCTGGAACTAACGGCAAAGGATCAACCGTTGCTTTTTTAAAGGCATTTTTAGAAGCAGCCGGGTACCGGGTAAATGTTTATACCTCGCCGCATTTGGTAAATTTTAACGAACGCATTTATTTGGGCGGCGAATATATAAGCGACGCTGAATTGCAATCCCTACTCGAAGAATGCGAACGCGCCAATAATGGACAGGAAATAACATTTTTTGAAATCACCACGGCGGCGGCATTTATGGCCTTTGTAAAAAACCCGGCAGATATTGTTCTGCTGGAAACGGGTCTTGGTGGCAGGCTTGATGCGACCAACGTTATTGAGCGACCGCGCCTTTGTGCAATTACCCAAGTCGCGATGGATCACCAACATTTTCTGGGCGAAACCATCGAAGCCATAATGGGTGAAAAAGCCGGAATTTTAAAAAAGGAGGTGGTTTGCGTTGCCGCCAGCCAACCAGCAAGAAAGGCGGTGCTGGCTTTGAAAAAAGCCGGTGAAAAAATAGGCGCACCCATTGCATGGGAAGGCCATGATTGGTTTGTTCGAGTTGGAAAAACCGATATTACTTTTATTACTGATAATATTGAAACTCGGCTGCCGCTACCGGCCCTTGTGGGCCGCCATCAGGTGCAAAATGCAGGCATCGCCATAGCCATGGCGCGTGCCTTGCGGCCTGATTTTGAAATCCCCGAAAGCGCCATTGCCCTTGGGCTTAAAACTGTTAAGTGGCCCGCACGTCTTCAGCGTTTACAAGACGGGCCACTAACAAAGTTATTGCCACAGGGTTGGGAGCTATGGCTGGACGGTGGGCACAACAAGGCCGCGGCTGAAGCCCTATCGCGCCATACCCGTGACTGGCGGGATAAACCCTTATGGTTGGTGTTTGGCGCACTTAATACCCGCCCGCCGCTAGAATTTTTAAAACCGTTTGAAGGCCGCATCAAGGGTTTGCGCACGGTGGCAATCGGGGGCGAGGATAATTCTCTTAGCCCCGAAATAAGCGCCGAGGTCGGCAAATCGCTTAACATGCAATCAGGCGTAAGCACCGATGTGGCAAGTGCAATTAGTGAAATAATCACGCAACAAGGCGGCGATGCGGGGCGGATACTTATATGTGGATCGCTTTATCTGGCAGGCAACGTGTTAGCGGATAATAATTAATTTTAAGAATATTTTTTAATTATATCGACGGCCGCCTGTACATCAAAAGGCTTGGTTAGGTATTTCTTAAACCCAGCTTTCATGGTGCGCGCTATATCAGATGGTATGGCATTGGCAGAAACCGCGATTACCGGAATATCGGCTAACGTTTCAGATTGCTGAATAATTTTCATCGCTTCGATGCCGCTCATTCCCGGAAGATTTATATCCATTAGTATAATATTGGGCATTTCACTTTGCGCTAAACTGATACCAAGCTCTGCCGTGTGGGCAGAGATAAGCTGTGTATTTTCAATGCGGCTTACAATTTTTTTCATAAGCATAAGGTTAGCCGGGTTATCCTCAATATACAGAACCTTAATGCATTCGGTTGCGGGTAAATGTTGGTCAGTAGTTTCGGTCGGTATATGTTTAGGCAGGGATGATATTTTATCTTGCTTAAATTCAACCCAAAATGTTGACCCTACGCCCACTGTGCTTTCAAAACCCATGCGCCCGTCCATCATTTCAACCAAACGTCTAGTTATGCTCAGGCCAATACCAGTTCCTTCAATTTCACCACCTTCGGCACCAAGGCGATTAAATGGCACAAATAACTTATCTTGCAATTCAGGGGCAATGCCTTTTCCGCTATCGCTAACAGAAAAGCGCACAAAGCCATCAACATTGGGATTAAGCGTTATGGTAACCGTGCCGTTGTCGCTATTATATTTGACCGCGTTTGATAATATGTTCAGCAGTACTTGTTGAAAGCGCGTGCGATCAACATTTATAACACACCCCGACGAAGAGCTTTCGTCAAATATTACTGAAATATTTTTGTTTTTGCCCAGTTCGCGCGTAATTGCCAATGCGTGGCTTAGAACAGGGGCCGGGTCAACTGCCTCCATTGAAACATGTAACTGCCCCGCTTCAATTTTAGAAAGGTCAAGAATATCGTTAATAAGCCCCAACAAGTGTTCGCCACCACGTTCAATCTGATGCAACGATTCTTTTTGATCATCATTAAGCGGTGCAGTGGGGTCCGTATTCAAAATTTGGGTAAAACCCAAAATAGCATTTAATGGGGTTCTTAGTTCGTGACTCATTGATGAAAGAAATTCAGATTTTGCTTTATTGGCCGCTTCGGCCGCATCTTTTTCAACCAACGATGCACCAAGGGCTGAATTCATATCGTTAAACGCAGTTGCCAAGGACTGAAATTCATCAGGCCCGGCTATGGTAATTTTACGTTTTAAATCTTCACCACCTTTAATGTTTCTTACCTCTGCGCTAAGTGCGGCAAGGGGTTTGGTAAAGGTTTTTAACATAAGAAAAATCGCCAAAACCAAAACCGTAGCTAGCAAAAAACCACTTATAATCAGGGCATTACGAATGTTTTTTAGCGGCGCAAAGGCATGGTCTTTGCTATGGCCGACAACCACTGAAAGTTCGGGCGCGCTTTCGATGTTACTATTTGCAAGCAACCAACCGCTTAAAAAATCAGTCTCGTTTTGTAGAATCTTTTGCGAAACCGTTGTTCCGGGAATAAGAAAATCAATATTGTTGCTTTGAATAACAGTTTCATCCAGCAAAACCGAATAATCATCAGTGTAATTGTTGACCAACAAAAGGTTTTTATATGTATCCATAGGGAATTCAGCAACCAGGATTCCTTCTGGTAGGCTGTTATAAAATACTGGAATTGCGATAATCATTCTGGTGCTGGTAAAAATTTTTACGCGCTCACCGTTGAGTACTTTCTTTAACCACCAAGATGCAGAAAATCCGCTTTTATATGGCGAGGTTGTTGCAAGCAATCTACCTTTGTAATCGGTCAAGGTTATGTATGAATCGCCTTTTACCGGCGCGCGCAACGAATTAAAAAATAATGCAAGATTAGCCCGTGACGATGTATCAATAAGGGAATTTACAATAATTTCATTATTGGCTATTCCCACTAAAGATTCTTCTAAAATTGTAAATCTAGCCTCAAGGGTTGAGGCTAGGCGTTCGGCCGCAGAATCAATATGCAAACGCGCATCGGATTCTAACTGCCGGCGGGTAACGGTTTCCATAATAATGCCGACCAGCAACAATATTCCTATGGAAATAGGAACTAGCTTGATAACCAGATCGCGCGCGGTGGCGGACTTTGGGGTATTATTTGGCTGCATTTTTTCCATGTGGCTTATTTTGCAATTGGAACTATTGATCCGTCGCTAAGAAACTTTGCTAAGGTAAAGTCACTTTCATCAAGTGCATCGTGGCGTTCGTTGGTAAACGGTGGATTGTATATTTTTACCAGACCATCATATTGCTTGATGTTTTCAAGCGCGCTACGAATTTTTGCAATTTCTAACGATTCGGCATTTTTTATTGCATTACTAAGCAGGTGAACCAAATCATAAGCATGTGCGGTTCCCACTGGCGATAATATTTGATCTTCTTTTGTTGTTTTGGGAAAAAGTTTTTTATAACGCGCAAAAAAATCTTTTTCTCTAGCTGGGCGCGCAGGGCTTATAAATGAATAGGTTTGCAAAAAGCTAAGGTTTACTTTGTTTAAGTTGTCGCCAACTAACTGGGTAAATCTTCCGCCGGTTATGCCCCAATGCGAAATAATTGGTAAACGGTCTGCTTTAGTTATTTCTGCCACACCTTCTAGCACAACTGCGCCTTCGTTTGCGTTGGCTACCAGCATTATTACGTCTGCGCCTTTTTTCGCTAAACTATTGATTTGTGCTTCGGCACTTTTTGCGCCCCAGCTAATCCATTCAACCCCCGCGATTTCGACACCAATTTGTTTAGCTGCTTCGCTAATTGCTTTTTCGTTAGATCGGCCCCATCCGGTTTGCTCTAGCAATAGCCCGAGTTTTTTATAATTATTATTAGCAGCCATTTTGGTTAGAAATCTTCCAGCGAATTGGTCGCGGACCGAAACCCTGAAAACGTTGTTTGGCGTGAAACCATTGTCCACAACCATGGTTCCGGCAGCCCATGGCACCAGATAAATCAGGCCGTTTTCATGTATGGTTTTAAGCTCTGCCATTGCTACCGGGGTGTGAAGCCCACCCATGACCGCAACAATTGTTTTATCGGCTGCAAATTCATTTATATTATCAATCCCGCGCGCTGGGTTGCCGCGATGGTCACGAACCACAATTTCTAATTTGTGTCCGTTTATGCCGCCATTTTCATTTATTTCATCAATTGCCACAATCATGCCGCGATGAATTGCTTCACCCGATTCGGCTGAGGCCGATGACATATCTGCATCCAAACCAATGCGTATGGGCTGCAGCGCACTATCGCTGGCCCAACTTTGCCCGGCTAACATCAAAGTGCAGCTGGCGATAAATATGTTAGCTATTTTTGCAAAAAAATTAGTTTTTAGTTTATTCATCAATTTTCCATCTCTTTCGTAATTGCCTTAAAATACGATTGCGCATAAGAATCCTCTGCTTAATGTGCAAAAATGGGTATCGACAGCCCGATTTTCAATGAAAAACGATGAATTTCAGGTCGTTAATGGCAATATACTATATTGCTAATATAAGCTGAATATGGGCTGAATTATTTAAAAACTAGGCCTAATTAGCGCGATTAGATCGCGCCTTTAATCCATTCCACCAGCTTGCTTTTAGGCATTGCGCCTATTTTTACACTGGCTGGTTGGCCATCTTTAAAAATCATCAAGGTTGGGATTCCGCGAACCCCATATTTCGAAGGGGTCATGGGGTTTTCATCAATATTAATTTTAACGATCTCGACCTGACCTGCCATTTCGCCGGCTATTTCTTCTAGGGCAGGGGCAATCTGTTTGCACGGTCCGCACCATTCAGCCCAAAAATCAATCAGCACTGGGGTTGATGAATTGATAACATCGGCATCAAAAGAGCTATCGGTGATATTTTTCATTGTTTTTTCCCTACTGGATAATTGTTTTAAAAGACCGATTGGTCACAAGAACATTTCTATAAATCTATCATGGAAGGCATCCGGGTCAAACGCTTTGGCTAAGGTCGCAATTATCTAGCAGTTTTGCGGGTATTTCCATGGCCCGGGCGTTTATGGTCCAAAGTAAAAATGCCCGAATCGTTAGTTTAGGGTAAATCTCTGATATTAAGGATTTATAAATTGCCATCTGGCGCAAATAGGCCGGATGAATATCGCCCGGGTTTTTCGGAGCTAAACGGTTTGTTTTAAAATCTATAATCATGACCTCGCTGTCGGTAATAACCAGTCGATCAATGCGCCCGGATACTATGTGGTTACCAACACGACCAATTATTGGTGCTTCAGCACTTGCCCTAGGGGCAAAAAATTGGGCAAGGGTTTCATCTTCGATTACAGCAATTGTTTCATCGACTATTTGATTAGTGGTTTTAAGGTCAAAACCCAACCCGGCATTGGCAATCCATTGTTGTGCAGCCTTATTTCTATTGGCGGGCAAAACGTTGGGTAAAAGTTCTAACAAGCGGTGAACTGCAATGCCGCGGTTAAATGCAAAATCACCACCACCTTCTTTTCCATCAAATGGCCCGATGGCATCATCGATAACATCATGCATTGATGCCACCAATGGTTTGGTTGGGGTTTGTTCTGCCTTGGGCTTGGTGGTTGCCCACGCGGGCAACGGCGCAGAAATTATTTTTTCATCCTCTATGGCATCGGTTGTTTCAGCTTGTTGTTGGGTTTCATAACGCCACACGCTCCCAAACGCGCCGTCAAATTCAAGCCCGCGTTCTTTGATGGCGCTTTGTACTAAATTATACCAACTGCCATCTGCCGGCCCTTTTTCTGTTGCGTAGCCACAAATATACAAACGATCTCGCGCCCGGGTCATGGCGACATAAAGCAGGCGGCGATATTCACGTTCACGTAAATTTCTAGCCTCGGTGATAAACCCGGTTACAAGGTCGGGGCGCATTTCTTTTACGGGTGACCACAGCATTTGTGGGCTTTGTTTATTTTCTTTATCGGTTGGCGGTATTTTCCAATGAATGCGGCTGTCGTGTTGGTGTGATGGGGTGGTGCAGGTATCAGGCAAAAATACGATATTTGCTTCTAACCCTTTGGCCCCATGGACGGTCATCACCCTTACCTTGGAACCAGTTATTTCCATGTCGCGTTTTATTTCGGTGGCCCCGCTTCTGACCCAATGCAAAAAACCCTGCAATGACGGGGTGTGGCTGCGTTCAAACTGTAAAGCCAATGAAATAAATTCGTCAATTGGGTCTTCGGCGTCAGAACCTAACCTTGCGATCAATGCCTTGCGTGCACCGCGGTTTAGCACGCCTGCAAAAAATTCATAAGGCGGTTGATAATCTGCGCGGCCTAAATGTTCGCTTAAAATTTCGTATGCGCGGGCAAAAACATTTCCCCCTTTTGCTTGTTTTTTCAGTGCCGCCCAAATGGTTGTTGTGCGGCCATTGGCAAGGGACAACAAATCATCTTCGCTCATGCTTATTATTGGGCTTTTTAAAAGTGTCGCGGTATTTAGGTCGTCTTCGGGCAGCAAGCAAAAATTTCCCAGCGCCATTAAATCTTCGACCGCAATTTGGTCGGTCAGGACCATGCGATCTGACCCGGCGACCTCAACCCCGTTGAGCTTTAATTGCCTGACCATTTCATCGGCAAAAGTACCGCGCTTGCGCACTAGTATTAAAATATCGTCTGCACGAATAGGGCGATTTTTTGATTTTAATATCTCGCCATTTTCAAGCCAGCCCTTGATGGTCGTGCCAATTTGTTCGGCTAATTTTTTTTCTGGACTTTTTATTGAAAGCCGATCAAGCGGAGCATCCCATGGGTCGGCATCAGCCGCCATTTCTGGCAACTGTGGCTGCCACAGCTCCACCAAACCAGCTTCGCCTTCACGGTGCGATTTATGCAATACTTCTTCACCAGCAAACGAAAGCCCGTCAAAGGCAACTGGGTTGGCAAATACCCTGTCAACAATTGCCAGCACCGCGCGGGTTGAACGAAACGATGTGGTTAGCTGCAACGCGGTAAATTGTTTTTCGGCAGCTGTTACTTTTTCTTCAAAATATTTTCGCATTCGGGCAAATTCATACGGATCAGCCCCCTGAAACGAATATATAGATTGTTTTTCATCACCAACTGCAAACACGGTGCGTAGGGTATTATCATCTCTGCCTAATCCGGAAAAGAAATCAAATGCTAAACCCTTAACCACAGACCATTGTTGCGGGCTGGTGTCTTGGCTTTCATCAACCAATATGTGGTCAATGCCGCCATCTAATTTGAAATGTACCCAACTGGCGCCACTTTCATTGGCAAGCAAGGCACAGGCTTTTTCAATTAGATCATCATAATCAAGCCCGCCATTATTTGCTTTAAGGGTGCGGTATTCATTTTCGATTGCCCCGCCGACCTTTAATAGTGCGCTTGTAGCAATGGCCGTTTGAACGCATTTAATTTTATCTAACGCGCCCAAAATGCGCGTTTGCTCATTCAATAAAATATCTAATGCCCCTGCGTCAAAA
>Ga0224506_10001375_pt1 | contig 17543 bp, 12 predicted proteins | sample SF_Jan12_sed_USG_2_FD_169108 | JGI IMG/M metagenome (GOLD analysis project Ga0224506, IMG submission 169108) | Sediment microbial communities from San Francisco Bay, California, United States - SF_Jan12_sed_USGS_8_1 | ecosystem: Environmental > Aquatic > Marine > Sediment | place: USA... | reverse complement strand
CAGGAGACTCCACTCCACGAGGCTTCGGACCAAGTCTTGCTACTCCAGGACACGCCACTCCAGGACACGCCACTCCAGGACACGCCACTCCATGACAGGCCGCTCCAGGAGACACCGCTCCACGAGACACCGTTGAAGTCACCTTCGGTCCAGTGGGTATCGTCGCAGGTGACGGTCTTGCCCTTCTGGACGCAGTAGGGGATCCACTCACTGGACATGATGTCGATTTCGCCCGTCAACGCGATGCCTTCGTCGTACACGTGGTTGCTGCCGCGGGCGTCTTCCAGCGAACCGGTTCCAATGGAAGCTCCAAAGGTCTGATTTGACGAGCTGGCATTGGGTGAGGAGGCCTTATGCACGTTCTGCAGGTTGAGGGCCCCAGCGCCCTGACACAGGAAGCTGGCACCTTGGACGTAATCGGCGTTGTCCATCAGCAGTGCTTTGACCTGATCGGGGCTCAATTCGGGACGTTCGTCCAGCACCAACGCAACCGCCCCGGCAACGACTGCAGCTGCCTGGCTGCTTCCCGACCCCAGGAAGTAGGCACCTTCGACGACGGCTTCAGGATGATTCAGGTCGGCGGTTGATCCGGGGTTACGGAGGCTCAGGATTGACCGGCCGGGTGCAACGAGGTCAACGAACCGCTCCGACGTCCCGCAGTTCGAGAAGGTAGCAACGTCCGAAATTTGGCTCGTATCATTCTCGGCCGCGCCGACTGCGATCACGAAGGGATCGTAGGCCGGGTTGCGGAGTGGGGCTTCGTTGCCATCGTTGCCGGCGGCGACCACGACCACGATCCCCGCATTCCATGCCTTCTCGACCATGTGGGAGAGCGGATCGATCTCGTAGGGCTGCACACCGTCGGTGCCGTAGGCAAGGGCGATGACTCTGATGTTCATCCCGTTGTCGGTGCGATGCTGAATGACCCAATCGATCGCCGCAATCACCTGCGATACGTCCACTGCACCCTGAGCGTCGCCCACCTTCACGCTGACCAGACGGGCACCGGGGGCCATGCCGCGGAAGTTGGAGTCGGCACCATCCCGGCCGGCAATGATCCCCGCCAGATGAGTCCCATGACCAAAGGTGTCGAGGTGGCGAAGGTTGTCGGCCTGCGACTCGAACGAGAGATCCGGGCCGTGGATGACCTTCCCCGGCCAGGCGAGGCCATCAACCGGCACCACTCCCGTGTCGATCAGAGCGATATCGATCCCCGAACCGTCAAACCCGGCATTCCAAAAGGTGTTGGCACTCGTGATGTTGTTCGTGATCCACGACATCGAGCCTCTGAACTGCCCCGGTGCCAAGCCGCCCAGGATCGCCGCATCTTCCCACTGCGAGAACTCTTCGGTGCTGGTGGGCTGAGTCGTCGTCGTCGTCGTTTCGGCTTGGGTGGTCGTCGTTGTGGTCGTTTCGTCCTTTGGAGGCTTCCCGGCATACGCCGGACCGGTCGCCAAAGGCAACAAGGCCATCACCATCGCCACTACAACCAGCAGCGCCATCCATCGACGACGCCGCACCGATTCCCACCTGACTGAACTTTGCACGCCCATCGATCTCTCCTTCGAAAGTCTCCAAGAAGTACATCGACGCAGGCGATAGTTTCCTCGAGAACTATTACAGTCGATCACTTACTGACTAGTCACTCAGGGTGGCCGAAAACTCACTCTAAGCCACCAGGCAGTATCGATAAGGGGTCACCGTTCCAGAACCTCATCACGACAAACCATCTGAGCGTCGCACCAATTCCCACAAGCTGAGCGAAAATGTCTGGACGTCCTCCCAGGTGCCCTTCAGGTGCCATTCGGCGAACTCACGGGGTCTCAGTACATCCCGGTACGTCTCACAAACCCCTTGAAACGGAGCCCATTGAGATGTACTGAGACGTAGCGGAACATCCCATATGGGTCTGAAAAACCAGAGGTCGGCGGATCGATCCCGCCCCTGACCACGAGAACCCGACTCTTCGAGTCGGGTTCTTTGCGGTCTTGCCTTGGCAAACTCACGGGCCGGGGTCAGCGCCGCTTTGGGCGGGTTCTTTGCGGTTCTGCCGTACGGACGATGCCAGTGCGGAGTCGATTTGCTCGACCGCCCAGTCGATCTCGTCCCGGGTGATAACGAGCGGCGGCGAGATCCGGATCGTGGTCCCGTGGGTGTCCTTCGCCAGCACCCCTCGATCCTTGAGCGCCTTCACGAATACTGAGGCCGCACCTTCATCATGATGCAATTCAACGGCCAGCATCAGACCGCGTCCTCGCACCTCTTTGATTCTCTTGGAGCGGATTGCGTTCAATTGCTCGAGGAAGTAGGCCCCGAGTTCCGCCGAGTTCTCGATCATGCCCTCGTCGACGAGAACCTGGATGGCCTTGCGAGCGATGGCAGCCCCGAGTGGGTTGCCGCCGAACGTGCTTCCGTGTTCACCTGGTTTGAGGACGCCCAGGACGTCCGCATTCGATAGGACGGCGGAGACCGGATAGAAGCCGCCGGATAAAGCCTTGCCGATGAGCGTGAGGTCTGCCTCGATATCCTCGTGTTCCTCGGCCAACAGGCGGCCGGTCCTTCCCAAGCCAGTCTGAATCTCGTCGAGGATGAGCGTGATCCCGTGCTGCGTGCACAGGTCGCGCACCTGCGAGAAATACCCGGTCGCCGGGATTATCACTCCTGCTTCACCCTGTATCGGCTCAACGAGGAACGCCACAGTGTTTGACGTGATGGCTGCTCTGAATGCGTCGACATCGCCGAACGGTACGACTTTGAACCCGGGTGTGAATGGCCCAAAACCGCGACGGGCCGTCGGATCGGTGCTGAAACTGACAATCGAGATGGTCCGTCCATGGAAGTTGTCAGCGCAGACGATGATCTCGGCTTCGTTTTCAGGGATGCCTCGATGCTCGTATCCCCACTTGCGAGCAGCCTTGACTGCCGACTCGACGGCTTCCGCTCCGCTGTTCATGAGCAGAATCTTGTGGGATCCGGTGAGCTCGGCCAGATCTTCGTAGAGGGGGGCGAGTTGGTCGTTCCTGAACGCGCGCGACGTCAGCGTCAGCCGTTGCGCCTGGTCGATCATCGCCTCCATGATTCGAGGGTGGCAATGTCCTTGGTTGACGGCTGAATAGGCGGCCAGGCAGTCGAGGTACTTGTTTCCGTCGACATCCCACAACCAGACACCTTCGCCCCGAGTCAGGACGACATCGAGCGGTTGGTAGTTATGTGCGCCGAGACGCTGCTCGCTGGCAATGAGCTCGGTTGGAGATGGCATTAGGACTCCCTGGTGTTGAGGCGACTCAATACGGCATCTCCTCGATTTGGTCGATGACCGATGTCGCAACCGTAGTATCGCGGCCCGGGTGCCAGTTCCCCTCTCCATCGGTGGAGTGCTCGAAATTCAGACCAATTGGCAATTGGCCCCAAATGGGTCGAATGATTCCTCTAGGAAACCGGCGGCTAGCGATCCAGAAGGAAGCCGATGGCCTCTTCGAAGCTCAGGTTGGCGCCCCGGTTGTGGAGTTCGTCGTATCGCTCGATTCCAAGCGCATCTCGAGCCGCTTCGATAGATACGGCGTAGATCCTCTCCATGAACGGAGCTTTCTGCATTGCGAAGTGGGTATCGCCGGCCCCGAAGAGAATCGCGGCGCGCTCCGCTGCTCCCAACTCCCCGGCGAACCTCGCCGCCTGTAGGAGGGCCAAACCCCCGTGCACCGTGTCACCTGTATCGAGTGCCGCCCGTGCCGCCGCCCGGTTCAATCCCTCGGCCCGTTCGCGCTCGCCGGCATCCCATACGGCGTACGCAAGACCGTGAAGGGCGTTCGCTCTTATCAGGCGGTCGGCGCCGGGTTGCTCACTGAGCTGGACCATCTCCTCAGCAAAGCGAAGCCGATACTCAACGCTTTGACCTATGGGCAAGCCCAGAATCATGTCGGCGTGGGCGCGTCCGAACAACTCGCCCATGGCTATGAACCGCTCACGTCCCTCTTCGGTCATTGCACGTATTTCAGGACTCTCGTCACCGGACCACAACCGCGCTTGGGCGAGAAGCGTGATCGGCCAGGCCGTGCCGTCCTCGTAGCCAATCGCCTGACACAGCTCGAGACTCGCCTGAAGCGCAGCAACGGCGGTCGGCCCGTCTCCGCTCCCAAAGGCGATGTGCCCTCTTCGAGACAGGGCATAGGCAAGACCTTGATCGTCACCGATCGCCCGGTAGATCTCTATTGCCTCATCTGCCCAGATGACTCCTTGCCCGAACCGCTGGCGATACACGGCAAGGAACGAAGCGACCGTAAGGGCGTCCGCTCGCAATCGGTCCGCGGCTCCGGCCGATGCCTCCAGAAGGGCAGTGAGGCGGCGCTCTCCCTGGTCCAGCCGGGCGGTGAAAAGCCACAAGTGTCCCAATGGCCAGGCCATTTCGAGGCACTCCGTGATCTTGCCCACATCCAGCGATCGGTCGAACGCAGCGTGGTAGTCGGCCAACTCGACCTCGATCTCCCGTTGCGCAGCCACCCGATCTCTCCCGAAAAAGGCAGGGCGATATGCCCCGCACTCATCCCGATAGTGGGCGTCGTGCCGCTCCACGGCGAACTCCCACAATCCGGCTTCGATCAGATGATCCCGTGCATAGAGCCGTGGCGTCTCCAGGAGCCTGTATAGCGATGCACCGCTCGTCGGCACGACCTGCAGAAGGGACGCGCTCACGAGCAAGCGAACCTGGTCGACAACTTCGGCCACCGGTTCGAGACCGGCGACGGCAGCAGCCGCAGTTGACGAGAACGGACCCTCAAACACCCCGAACGCGTCGAACGCATTCCTCGCTGTCGCCGGAAGCAGTTCGTAGCTCCAGTCCATGGAGGCACGCAGCGAGTGGTGCACGGCCTCGCGCATTGGCTCGCTAGAGAGGAGTGCGAAACGACGGGCGAGGTGTCCTTCGATCTCCAAGGGTGACAGCGTATCGACTCGAGCAGCAGCCAGTTCGATCGCTAATGGCATTCCATCGAGATGCCGACAGATCGAATCCACAGAACCTCGGTTCGTGTCATCAAGCGCGAAACCACGACGGACCGCGGCGGCGCGAGCCTCGAAAAGGCGCTCAGCTTCGAAGGCCTGCCCGCCATCTGGAAAGGTAGCGAGGCCTTCGAGTAGGAACCGAACCTCACCGGGACAGTTGAGGCTCTGCCGACTCGTCACCAGGATCGTCACATTCGGTGCCGCCTGGAGCAAGTTCGTCGCCAAAGTCGCGGCCGCGTCGGCGACGTGCTCGCAGTTGTCCAGCACGATTAGCACCGACCGAGGGCGAAGGTATGCAGCAATCGAATCGGTGAGGCCGAGGTCGGACCGTTCTGCGATTTGCAGAGACGCGGCCACGACCTGAGGAACCAAGTCCGATTGTGAGATCTGAGCTAGATCGGCCAGCCAAACACCATCACGGAAACTCCCCAGAGCCTTCCGAGCAGCTTCGATGGCCAGTCGCGTCTTTCCTGCTCCGCCCGGCCCGACCACCGTCACCAGACGGTGGTCGTGGATGTCCCTGTCGAGGACCGTCAGTTCGTCGACCCGCCCGACGAAACTACTCACAGGGACCGGCAGATTCGTTGGCGGCGGGGCCGCGTCCGGCTCGAGGATCGGGTCCTGCAACAAGATCTGCTCCTCTAGGCGAGCCATTTCGGGAGAGAGGTCGATGCCGAGTTCGTCACCCAGGAGAGATCGCAGACGCGTGAAGGTTCGGAGAGCTTCGGCTTGCCGCCCGGTTCGGTAGTAGGTTCGCGCCAGCAACCCCCAGAGGGGCTCTCGATAGGGATACTGCGAACACAGCTCCTCCACATCGGCGACGACCGGTTTTTGCCCGGCGAGGAGTTCAGCTTCCAAACGATCTTCCACTGCCTTCAATCGAAGCTCTTCAAGCCGAGCAACCTCGGAAGCGAGTGACGCTAGATCCTCGAAACCCTCATAGGGTCTTCCCCGCCACAGCTCGAGGCTCGACCCAAGGAGATGGATAACCGCTTCAGGGTCGGATCCCAGGAGTCGACTGGCATGTCTAGCCGTACTCTCGAAGACGACGGCATCGATCTCGTCGGTGTCCTGCAGATCCAACCGATAGCCACCGTTCGCCCTGAGGATGCGGCTCTTTCCAAAAACTCTCCGCAGCTGCGATACATAGGTGTAAAGGGAATCGCGAACAGACTCGAGTGGCTGATCGGGCCAAATCTCAGAAACGATCCTTGCACTGGTTACCGGCTGCCCGACTTCAAGCAACAACAGCGCAAGTACAGCCCTCTGACGTTGACCTCCGAGGGCTATCGCCTCGCCGTTCTCCTCCGCCTGGAGAGAGCCCAGCACGTTGAAACGCATCGTATACACAGTGTACGCAACAGCAGAGTTGGGTGGTCCAGACCCCCTCGTGTTCCTGTCTACCACGGGTATCGGGATTGACATGCCGCAATGACAGGAAACGAGGAGGTCGGGATAGCTACGTGCCGTGAGGATCCAGAATGCGACCCTCGATGTTGACATTGTCCCCATCAATGCCTGTGAACGTTGCCTTCATCTTCAGGCCCTCCAGGTCGCCGGTGCCATGTGCAACGGCTTTGAAGTACCCAACACCGTAGATCAGCTTGCCTTGCCAGGTGCCTTCCCACGTCCCCTCGTAGCCTTGGCCAGATACGTAGGTCACCGAAGTGCCGTGCATCACCCCGGTGCCGGTGGCCGGGTCGGTGAGCGTGAGGTGTCCTGTCACCATCGTCTTGCCGGTTGTGCGGATATCAGAAGTTGTGTCGTACCACTCACTCGTGAAGTGCATCTGAACAACCTCTGTCCCATGAGTGCTCAACAGTGTGAAGGGACCGTCTCTGGTTTCCGTCCCTGTGTACTCGGTGAACTCAGCCTGCCCAAAGGCCGTTCCCGGAATCGCCAGGAGCATTGCCAGCAGGCCAACAATGAATGTCAATTTGAATGTTCTTTTCACTTCGGATCTCCTTATTCAGGGGCCGAGCCCCAGCTCTCGACGAGTCTTCGAATACTGTTTCGAGGAGTGTTCACCTCCTGATGCCGCTGGCTCCAGGATGCGACAAGGACCTAAAGAGAACCTGAAGCACTGACGTCCCTCACGAATTGGTCGAGCCCATCCACCGCCCCGTCGGGTGAGCCGACCACTCACTGGTCTCTTGATCTCAGCCCACTGATATCCTCGTGCCATGCCGATCTTCATGGACATTCACGAGAACCTGGGCGATGTCACCGAGCAAGACATCAAGAGTGCCCATCAGCGAGATCTAGCGATCCAGGATCAGCACGGGGTTCAGTTCCTCACCTTCTGGTTCAATAGCCCGGACGGTCAGGCGTTCTGCCTGGTCGACGCTCCTACGAAAGAGGCGGCTATCGCCGTCCACAAGGAGTCTCACGGTCTAGTACCCCACGATATGGTCGAAGTAGAGAGGCCAACCGTCAGCCGCTTCATGGGCGACTGGGAGAGCAACGTACCGAATATCGCCAGGCACGACGATTCGGAACTCGATACGGGTCTCCGGGCCATCATGTTCACTGATCTGGTCGGATCAACCCAGATCAGCAGTCGGGATGGTGATGCGAGGGCCCTAGAAGTTCTGGGACACCACGATCGGATTGTCAGAGAGGCCCTCGCATCTCGTGGTGGACGAGAGGTCAAACACACCGGTGATGGGATCTTCGCTTCTTTCAGCTACGTCAGCGCCGCAGTCGAATGCGCCGTACAGATTCAACACTCGTTCGGCGAGCCGGTTCCGGCGGATTCGGATGACCCCCGGGTCCGGATCGGAATCAGCGTCGGAGAACCCGTCAGCAAACATGAAGATCTATTCGGTGCCGTTGTGAATCTGGCCTCCCGGATCTGCGGACACGCCCAACCCGGGCAAATTCTCGTTTCCAGTGCAGTGCGCGAGCTCTCAGTGGGGAAACCGCTCTCTTTCGAGGATCGCGGTCCTATCGCCCTCAAGGGATTCGACGATCCGATCAGGCTATTTGAAGTGCCGGTCGCCGACCTTGCCTGACGGCACCTAGCGACGGCCTCATTAGGGCCTGATCAACCGATCAATGATCTGCAACCCACTTCATCCACAACGGCCGCGCCCTCGGGAGATTGCTTCAGCCTCAACACCGACTCTTCCTCGGGAGATCCGATTGGGACCCCCTCTCCGGACACGGAGAACTGGCGGGTGGTCCGGTCGCTCACGATGATCCCGTCGCCCGGTACCCGGCCCTCGATGTACCAAAACATGCACAGGCTGTCCATCCCCGTAACCGACACCATCGCCGCGACGGCCGTCGCCTCCTCAACGTCGCTATAGGCCATCCGGGCTACCAGCACTGTGAAGGTGTAATCACCGACACTGAGCAACTCGTCTTCTACGACGGCAACCGCATCGGCAGTCTCCACGTCCCCCGGAAGGCTTTCCGTGACGCCGCAGGCGACCACGATCAGAGAGAACGCGGTGATCCAGGTGATCAACGAAATGGGCCGCGGCGTCATGCCGTCAGCCTACGCAAGCGGAAGAGACAGATGGGCCAATGTATCTTGCGGCAGGATTCCCGGCACAATGTCCGGAAATGTACGTCTCGACCCGCCACAATCGACCTGCAGGCAAGCGATGAAACCGACAAAAACCAGGCGATACCCTTGACCTCCAAGATCCTCTCAACCTCAACCGGCACCAACCAGCAATCGTTCTCGACGAGCGACTGGGGCCTCTTCTGGTCGATCAGCTTGCTCTGGGGTGCATCCTTCCTGCTCATGGACATCGGCCTGGAAGCTTTCAAACCCGGCGTGATCACGTGGCTCCGCGTTGGGTTGGGTGCCGGCGTCCTCTGGGTGTTCCCCCAGACACGGGTTCCCGTTGAAAGAGCCGACTGGCCACGACTCTTCGCCCTGTCGATCATCTGGGTTGCGATACCGTTCTCGCTGTTTCCGATCGCTCAGCAGTGGATCAACTCGGCGCTCGCCGGAATGCTCAACGGAGGGATGCCGATCTTTGCCGCGGCGATCGCTTCGATCCTTCTCCGCCGCCTGCCGCGGGGCGCACAAATGGCGGGAGTTGGTATCGGCTTCCTCGGAGTGGTGGCCATTGCCTCCCCTTCGCTCGGCGAAGGAAGCTCCGAGGCACTCGGAGTGGCTCTAGTCCTGCTGGCGACCCTCTGTTACGGCCTGGCGGTCACTATCGCCACGCCGATCCAGCAGAGATACGGTTCGCTGCCGGTCATGGGCAGGATGCTCGGATTGGCAGCAATCTGGACCGCACCCCTCGGACTCGTGGATGCCCTCGACTCCAGTTGGCGATGGGACTCATTCATGGCGGTGGCGATCGCCGGAGTACTCGGCACCGGACTGGCCTTCGTGATCATGGGCAGCCTGGCCGGCCGGGTCGGATCCACACGAGCGTCTTTCATCACCTACGTGATCCCGGTTGTGGCACTCCTGCTTGGAGTCATGTTCCGCGGCGACGTCGTAACTGTGGTGTCCATTGTGGGAGTGGCCTTGGTGATCATGGGCGCGTTGCTGGCATCGCAGGCCGAGGCATAGGGCGCTGTGCATCTCGCGTCGTTGCCGTCTCCATGTGGTTACATCTACTCAATCGGCATCCACGGGAAGTCACTGAAGTGTCCGGGTTCCAGAAACCAACTGAACGGGTAATACCGGTTGACCACGTATTCGGACCAGCAGACCCGAATGAACCGGAGTCGAAACGCCGCGGCCGGGTGATCGTCGGCGTGCTGGGCGGATTGGCAATCGGCCTGCTGCTGGCGGCCGGGTCCCAGCTGAGCTCTCCAGATTCCGACGAGACGCCATCTTCGATCCCTGAGGTGGCTGCTCCGCCGACCGTCCCGACAACCCTCGCCACCACCACGACTCTGGCTCCCTCACGCCTCGACATCCTCGTCGACGAGTACGAGGGGACTCTCTACCTAGTCGGCTTCGTCAACAGCCAGGCCAAACTGTGGAGATGGGAATCGCGAACCGGATCACCACTATCCCTCGAGCTCCCGGATCGCACATTTTGGGCAAGTTTCAATAGCTCGCAGGTGCGAGTAGGTGTGCTCGCCGCCAGCAATCTCTCGGCCGGCTATTCCCTCTGGGTGGGGACACCGGGCAATCTCGAGCCGCTAGCGGTGGACATATCCGACTACGCATGGCATGCCACCGACCCCAGTCAGATCGCTTGGATCGAGGAACGGGTCACCGGGGATTCCACTTCGATCTTTCTGCGCACCGCCACACTGCCGGCGGTTGCGAATACGAGCGTGTCGATCGAACAAAGCGGGCGCCTCGTCAAATACGACCACGGCGGCGTGCTGCTCGAGACGATCTCGGACGCGGAAGGTTTCGTCATTTGGGCCGTTGATCTCGGTGGCGAGGAGATCGGAAGAATCCTGGGCCGCTTCCTGGGACTTCTGCCGGACGGCCGGGTCTTGATCTCGCAGGCTGGTGAGCTGGTCGTCACGCAGTCCGACTTATCAGATCCGCAGGCTTTCGAGTTCCCAAGCGATAAGCGAATGGCAGGCGTCTCAACATCGCCGACCGCCGGCCGATGGGCCATCTGGGAAATCGAAGAAACCACCGGAGTCTCAGCACCCGCTCAGCTTTGGGTCCTCGAGAACGACGAGGTTGTCTTCGAAACGACCCTCCCGTCCACATTGCGCGCAGTGAGTTGGTCACATGACGGTCGGTTCCTCGTGACTGCGGCAGGCGAGCCTTCACCCCTTTCGGGATTCTCAACCGGGAACCTGTGGTTCATCGACACCGAGGACTGGTCCATGCACCAGGTGGCAGCCCCCGGATTCGTGTTCAACATCGCCGCGGTGCCGTAGACAAGCCATCGGTCTCCCGGCAATTAGCTCGAGAACGCCACTGCCATCGGGCCGGCCCAGCGCATCGCCACGGCCATATAGTGCGCCGTTGCGGTCTCCCAATCGCCCGTAGCCAGCGCCGAGATCGACTCCCAAATGTCCGATGACGACTCGTCGAGGATCAGATCAGGCTCTTCGAAGAGTCCGGCGACCGATCCATAGTCCAGTTCGAGCAGAGCATCCTCAGGATGTTCGCCGATCCACTCAGACAACTCCTCGACCTCGGAAACGACCACATCGCCCATGCCGGCCGCACGTAGAACACCGATCACCTCATCAAGGTGGCCGGAAGCCCGGCGTCGGGAAGTTCTGTACCGAATCGAACTGGCTCCCTCTGCCTGAAACACCTCCCGTTCCGTCGGTTCGAAGGCAGAGAACCAGCGGAGCGGGACATGCCACGCGGAAGTCAGGATGTAGGACCGCGCCATCGGCTGTTCATAGATGGCTTCGAGGCGTTCGGCAGCACGCTGCGCGACACGTTCCGGAACCATCAGCTCGCCACCCACCCCTGCGTAGGCGGTCCTGAAAGCGAGCAAACCTTCCATCGCCCGAAGCAGCGGTCGGCGAGGGCATCCGTATTGATCGCCCTTCCACTCCGCAATCAGGACATCGTCGATCATCGAGTCACTCACCAGCCCAACGCCGACGGCAGTACGCAACGACGCCCCGCTCTGCTCCGAACTGATCTGAGGCAAGTTCACACCGGAGCTAATCAGAGAATCAGCGGGCAGATAAACACGAAGATAGGCGGCGGCCGTCATGGGCCACATGGTAGGAGGACATCTGACCAACGCCACCAAGACCCGAACTGTGCATCCAGGTACAATGCGGAGGCAAATACAGCGAGTGAAGGGATGTGCGCCTATGGGCGTATTCGACCTAGCCGAGCAGACCGGTCACGAGCAGGTTCTCTACGGCTACGACGAATGTTCCGGCCTGAAGACCATCATCGCAATTCATTCCACTGCTCTCGGGCCCGCCCTCGGCGGGCTTCGCTTTTTTCCGTACGAATCGGAGCAGGATGCGCTGACGGACGTCTTGAGGCTGTCGAAAGGAATGAGCTACAAGGCCGCCGCCGCCGGGTTGGATCTCGGTGGCGGGAAGGCAATCATCATTGGGGATTCATTCACCGGAAAATCCGAACGGCTGTTCCGCGCCTACGGTCGGATCGTCGATTCGCTGCGCGGACGCTACATAACTGCCGAGGATGTCGGTACCACCGCCAAGGACATGGAGATGGTTCGCCGCGAGACGCTCTGGGCAGTCGGGATTCCGGTCCCGGAAGGCGGATCGGGAGATCCGTCGCCCGCGACTGCGCGGGGCCTATTCGCCGGGTTGACGGCTTGTTCCGAGTTCCTCTGGAACACGCCCGACCTCACCGGCAAACGGGTGGCAATCCAGGGGGTTGGGAAGGTCGGCTACTACTACGTCGAACTTCTCATGAACGCTGGATGCGAGGTCATCGTCGCCGACACCTATGGACCTGCGATCGACAAAGTCACCGAGGATTTCGGGGTGAAAGCAGTCGATCCGGAGGAAATCCTCTTCGTTGATTGTGACGTCCTGTCTCCCTGTGCGTTGGGTGCGTCCTTCACGGAGGAGACGATCCCGAAACTGTCCACCCAACTCATCGCCGGGGCGGCCAACAATCAGTTGTCTACCGACAAGGATGGCGATCGCATAGCCGAACGAGGGATCCTCTACGCGCCGGACTTCGTCGTGAACGCCGGCGGTCTCATCAATGTCTTTGAGGAAATGCGTGGTTACGAGAAGACCCGCGCCATGCACCACGTCGATAGCATCCATGACGCTACGACGCGTATCCTCGAAAAGGCTCGCGCCGACGGCACCAACGCACACGTGGCTGCGGTGAATGTGGCAGAAGAACGAATCAAGACAATCGGCGATCTACGGCGGTTCCGCCGTCACGGCGAAGACCGCAACTAGGAGACGATTAGTGGACCTGGGACTAGGGGAGATAGAAGGCAGCCACATCGAGCTGGGGTTGAGCGATGAACAGATCCTCGACCTTTATCGCAAGATTCTGCTGACCCGCATCGTTGATGATCGGACCTGGGCGCTGAACCGGCAAGGCAGAGCACCATTTGTGGTGTCTTCGTCGGGCCATGAGGCGGCGCAGGTGGCCTCGGCCTTCGCTCTCGATCCGACCGTCGACTGGGTACTCCCCTACTACCGGGACATCGGGGTCGCCCTGGCCTGGGGGTTCACTCCCTACGACTACTTCATGACGGTGTTCAGCCGTGCCGCCGACGTAACCAGCGGCGGACGGCAGATGCCGGGACACTGGTCAGACCCGGCCCGAAACGTGTTCAGCCACTCATCAGCCATCGCTACGCAGTATCCCCACGCGGCCGGTATTGCGTACGGGCTGAAGATGGACAAGACCGGAGGCGTGGTAGCCGTTTACGGCGGTGAGGGTTCCACATCAGAAGGCGACTGGCACGAAATGATGAACTTCGCAGGCGTTCGCCGTCTACCGCTGATCGTCGTCATCGAAAACAACCAGTACGCCATCTCAGTGCCCGAAGCCGAGGAGGTCGGTGGCGTGATCGCCGACCGGGCGGAAGGATACGGATTTCACGGTGTCCTGATCGACGGCAACGACGCGCTGGCCGTCTACGGAGCAATGCAGACGGCCGCCGAGCGAGCCAGGGCAGGTGATGGATCGACACTGATCGAAGCCCGCACCTACCGCTACTACGCCCACACCTCAGACGATGACGACAAGCTCTACCGGAGCCGTGAAGAGGTGGAACAGTGGCGCCGGCATGACCCCCTGATCCTGCTGAAGCAGTACCTGATCGAAGCTCGCCTACTCCCCGAATCCCTCGAGGAGGAGATACAGCAAGAGTTACGAGCGCGGGTCGCCGACGCGGTCGAACGAGCCGAAGCCGAACCGTACAGCGACGATGCGGTCGGCAACGTCTATGCCAATCCGATCTACCCGTCGGTGGCAGCCACCGAACCTGAGCCGGAACCCAGCGGTGAAGAAGTCAACATGATCCAGGCCGTCAACATGACGCTGCACGAGATCATGGCCGCCCATCCTGAGGCGGTGGTATTCGGCGAGGATGTTGCCGATCCCAAGGGTGGGGTGTTCAAGGCGACTCAGGGCCTGACCGACACATTCGGCGCAGATCGCTGTTTCAATACTCCGCTCGCCGAATCACTGATCATCGGCGCCGGTATCGGCCTGGCCGCGGTAGGCAAGATGGCGCTGGCAGAGATCCAGTTCGCCGACTACATCCATCCCGCCTTCGACCAGATCGTGTCCGAGGTAGCCCGGGTTCACTACCGCACCGACGGGCGATGGAAGGTCAACATGGTTATCCGAACCCCCTACGGTGGCGGGATCAACGGGGGCTTGTACCACTCGCAATCAGTCGAGGCGTTCTACACGCATGTGCCGGGCTTGAAGGTGGTCGTGCCGTCAACTCCTGCCGACGTCAAGGGCCTGCTGTGGGAGGCAGCCGAAGATCCGGACCCGGTGTTGTTCCTCGAACCGAAGAAGCTCTACCGGTTGGGCCGCGGACCATATCCCAATGACAGGTTCCGGATCCCACTCGGCCAAGCGGCCGTACGGCGCAAGGGCAGAGATCTCACGCTGATCGCCTACGGCGCCATGGCCTTCTTCACCCTTGAAGCTGCCGCGTTGCTGGACGAGGACGGCATCGATGCAGAGGTGATCGATCTTCGGTCACTCAAACCACTCGACTGGCCGACTATCGAGGCTTCTGTCAAGAAGACGAACAGAGTGCTCATCATTCACGAGGACAACGAATTCATGGGGTTCGGAGCTGAGGTCGCCGCGCAGATCGCCGATCGGGCCTTCGAACATCTGGATGCTCCCATCAAACGGTATGCCACCCCTGACGTTCCGACCTTCCCCTTCGCCGGCGCGCTCGAAGAGAAGCTCCGACCCAACGTGGAAGGCATCATCGAACGCGCCAAAGACCTGGTGAATTACTAACCCTGCTTGTTTTCGCGCGGCAATTGCGCACCATGGTGCGCAATTGCCGCGCTAGAACGGAGGGACCCGTCGACGAGAGGGCAGCAATGCAGATGGTCAAGATCGCGGAATGGGACGACTTGCGCGATCGTGAGCCGTTCCCCGCGCTGGTCGGCAATGTCGACCTGGTCGTCATCCGCTACGACGACGATGTGTCCGTCCTCTACGGCCGCTGCCTTCATCGAGGCGCGCTCCTCTCGGATGGGTCGATTCGTGGCAACGACCTCGTATGTGGAGTGCACCACTGGGACTACCGGTTCGACACCGGCATTTCGACCTATGACTCGACGGAGATCCTCCACAAGTTCGCGACCTGGGTCGAGGACGGCGTGGTCTGGGTAGATGCCGACGAGATCGCTTCGTGGGAAGTCAACAATCCACAGCCGTACAACCCGTCTGTATATCAAGGGATGTATCAGGACCACCACGGCACCCCTGATGAGCCGCACGTCAAAGAAGTTCACCAACTCGCTACCAGTGGCCTCGACCGCGTCGGGCATCATGGTCCGATGGTGGCAATGGGGGTCCCCGCCTCGACGCTCCCGGCCTGGGATGACATCCAGTTTGTCACGGCGCAACTCGCCCGACTTCCCCAACTCGACGATGTGCCGGTCGACACCGGCTTGATCATCGGGCCGAACTCGGCAAAGCCGCTCCATCTCGAGATTCCGATCATGGTTTCAGACATGAGTTTCGGTGCTCTATCCCTCGAGGCCAAAGTGGCTCTCGCCAAGGGGGCCGAAATGGCTGGCACCGGTATCGCTTCAGGTGAGGGCGGGATGCTTCCGGAGGAACAGGAGGCGAACTCCCGCGTCGTGCGCACCCAGGCCGGGCTCCGAAGACCGTTCTTGCGTCCACGCGCCCCGCTATGCAGGGCGGATGGACGCAAGAACGTCGGGTGGGGCCCTCTATCATCCCAGACACCATGTCCCTCCTCACCGACCTCAGCCAACTCTTCGGTGGCGCGTTCGAGTCGATCGGACTCGACGGCGCTTTCGGCGAGGTTGCCGTCTCCCAACGACCCGACCTGGGGCAGTTCCAGTGCAATGGGGCGCTCCCTGCCGCGAAGCCTGCCGGACGCAACCCCCGCGAGATCGCGCAGGAGGTGCTCGAGGCGGTTTCCGGCGACGAGCGGATCGCCGAGCTGACCCTCGCAGGGCCTGGATTCATCAACATCACGCTGACGGACGAGTATCTCGCTGCGAAACTCGAGGCCGTGGCGGGCGATGATCGCCTCGGTGTTCCGAAAGCGGCTGCGCCGCTGTCGGTGGTGGTCGACTACGGCGGACCGAATGTAGCCAAAGAGATGCACGTCGGACATCTGCGGCCGGCCATCATCGGTGAGTCGATCAAGCGAATTCTTCGCTTCGAGGGGCATAACGTCATCGGTGACGTTCACCTGGGCGACTGGGGAACCCCGATGGGTCAGCTCATCGTCGAACTGGCCGGCCGCCAGCCGGAACTCCCCTACTTCGACGTCTCCTTCACCGGGCCGTATCCGACGGAATCGCCGGTGACCGTCGGCGATCTCCAACTCATGTATCCGATCGCCTCGCAAAAGGCGAAAGACGACCCGTCGACCGCCGAGGCCGCCCGTCTGGCCACAGTTGAACTCCAGGATGGTCGACCCGGATACAGAGCGCTGTGGAGCCACTTCCGCTCAGTCTCGATCGAGGCCATGCGCAACGTCTACGACGATCTCGGCGTCGACTTCGACCTCTGGAACGGCGAGAGCACCGTCCACCATCGCATCCAACCAATGATCGAGCGGCTCGTCGAGGAAGGGCATACCCGGCTCAGCGACGGCGCGATCGTTGTCGATGTGGCTGAAGACTCGGACACGAAGGAGTTCCCTCCGCTCCTGCTGGCGAAAGGCGACGGTGCCTTCCTCTACAGCACGAGCGACCTCGCCACGATCGAGGAGCGGATCGAGGACCTCGGCGCCGAACTCATGATCTACGTGGTGGACGTCCGGCAGTCGCTCCACTTCGAGCAATTGTTCCGGGCCGCCCGCCTCACCGGGATCGCCGGACCCAACGTCACTCTCGAACACGACGGAAACGGCACTGTCAATGGACCGGACGGAAAACCCTTCAAGACCCGCGACGGCGATCTACTCCGCCTCGCCGCCCTCATCGAAATGGTCGTCGAGCGCGCCAGGCAACGACTCGATGAGAACGATCTCGCCACCGCATATCCGGAGGACGAGCGACAGCGCATCGCCCAGCTCGTCGCCATGTCCGCTTTGAAATTCGGAGACCTGCACAACCACCGGACCTCCAACTACATCTTCGATATCGACCGGTTCACCTCCTTCGACGGAAAGACGGGTCCGTACCTCCTGTACGGCGCCGTCCGCATCAAGTCGATCCTCCGGGAAGCATCCGAACGGGGGTTGGCAAGTGGCCCGATCGTTCCCGCCGACCGGGATGCAGAGCGAAACCTGATGTTGCGGCTCGCCCGACTGCCTGAAACCTTTGGAAAGGCCGTCGAACACCGTGCGCCCAATCAATTGGCCGAATACGCCTTCGACCTCGTCGCCGATTTCAACCGCTTCTATGAGGCATGCCACATCTTGTCCGAGGTTGATGCCGCACGGCAAGGCTCCTGGTTGACGCTCGTGCAGACAACGCTCAGGCAACTCGTGCTC
>Ga0224506_10001374_pt1 | contig 17549 bp, 15 predicted proteins | sample SF_Jan12_sed_USG_2_FD_169108 | JGI IMG/M metagenome (GOLD analysis project Ga0224506, IMG submission 169108) | Sediment microbial communities from San Francisco Bay, California, United States - SF_Jan12_sed_USGS_8_1 | ecosystem: Environmental > Aquatic > Marine > Sediment | place: USA... | reverse complement strand
AAAGAGTGCCGAGCATTCTTGTCGGCGATACCCGCGTCAGCAGCACGGCTATTCGTAAGGCCCTGGCGGCAGGCGACCTCGATCGGGCGACGGCGCTCCTGGGCCGGCCTTATCGCATGTCAGGGAAGATCGTACGCGGCCGGCGCGTGGGCCGTTCTCTCGGCTACGCGACGGCCAATGTCGACCTCAGGCGCCGCCGCAGTGCCGTCATGGGTATCTACGCCGTGCGCGTGCATGGACTGCCCGAAGGTCCGGTCAACGGCGTGGCGAGCGTCGGTACTCGCCCGACATTCGACCTGACCAAGCCCCTGCTCGAAGTTCATCTCTTCGATTTCGATCGCGACATATACGGTGCATACATCCATGTCGACTTCATTCGACACCTGCGCGCTGAAGAGAAGTTCGATTCGGTGGAGGATCTGGTTGCGCAAATGAAGATTGACGAAGAGAATGCACGTTCAGCCCTGGATGCCATGAATGATTGAAGACAAGCCACCAACAAACACCCGATTCACCGCCTGGATGTCGGTGGCCGCGCTCGTTGTGCTGGCCGACCAGGTCACCAAGTGGGCCATCGTCGAATGGGTCGCCCTCTACGAGCGCATTCCGCTCAATTCGTTCATCAACCTGACGCACCAGCGGAACACCGGCGCAGCCTTCAGTTTCCTGGCGGATGCCGGCGGCTGGCAGAGGTGGTTCTTTGTGACGCTGGCCACGGGCGTCAGCGTCGCGATCGCCGTGTGGCTCTGGCGGATTCGTAACGAAGGGCCGGCTATTCTCGCGGCCGGGCTGGCACTGGTACTGGGCGGGGCGGTCGGCAACCTGATCGACCGGGTTACGCTCGGTTACGTGACGGACTTCATCCAGGTGTGGTTTGGCGATTGGGCATTTCCGTCATTCAACGTCGCGGATGCCGGGATTTCCGTTGGCGCCGCGTTGTTGATTATCGACGCGATGTTCTACTCGGGCCGAAGCGCGAAGTAATTCTACCGCGTACGTTCCCAGCAATTGGTTTCGGGGCCTGATGTCCTGGCACCACGACCGTCAATGGTAAACGTCAGGCACTTGGTCGCCTCGTTGCCGCCGAGCTGGTAGGTCGCCGTGGCGCTGAAATTACTCGGGCTCGCCGCCGTGACATCGATAACGTAGGACCCCGTGTCGGTGGTGAACGGATCCGCCGAAAAACCAAGCAGTGTCATGTCCTGCGTGAACGTGTTGTTGTTCAGGTAGAACCGTTCCTGGTTGATCTTGATCTGTAAAAGGGCCGCCCTGGCTTCGTTACGTTTGGCGCGCGCCGAGAATTCCTGGTAGTTCGGAAAGGCGATGGCGGCCAGGATGCTTACGACGACCACGACGATCATCAGTTCAATCAGCGTTATGCCGCCCATGTGTTTGCGCAATCGCATAGTTCTCGTCCCGTGCCGCATTGGTTCAGACTAATAGTGGAGGTTCCGGGCGCCGAGCGCCCGGAACCATGCCACAGTTTATTCGATGCCGTCCTGCGTCCAGAGCGTACGAACCGGATTGTTGGCAAATCCCGGATCGAAGCACTCGACACCGATACAACCGATCGGCGGCGGCATGCAGTCCGCGCCTGTGCAGGTCGGGTCGTCGGGGCTCGGGAACAGGAACTGCGGTGACGGTGCAATGCCGCCCTGGGCGAGTTGCGTGCGACGAGCCTCGTCTTCGCCACCGGTTGGCACGTTTCCGAGATCGTCGACGATCGGATCGCCATTGATGATGCTAACGCGCCACAGGAAGTTCGTTCCCTGCCCGACATTGCAGGCGGCAGCGCCAGCCGAATCCGGTGAGAAGCTCACAAAGAAGACTTCGTTATTGAAGGTGACCGAGTCCGCCAGGACCATCTGGTTCGCCGGCAGAGTCAGCATCCAGCCCGCGTCACCCGCGGTCACCGTGACATCCACCTGGCCCGATACATCGACCAGGTCCGCCTCCGTGTACGGCACAAGCGCGTCGTACTCTGCCTGGGTGAGCGAATTAAACACGTTCGGATCACGCAGTGAGTAGAAGCGGTCGGTCGCGCTCAGGTCGAGCGGGTGAGCGCGATAACCCGAACCGATGCTCACCGAAATAAAGCGACGGTTCTGGCGGGTGTCCGAGAACATCGCGACATCGGGCGAATTGTAGAAGCGTCGTGTATCGGCGGGTCCTGGCGACGCGAGGCCTTCCGCGCCGAGCTGTGCAATGACGCCACCGGTAACGAGGTTCGCCGTTGTATTGCCGTTGCGTACGTCAAAGCGCCACACCTGGCCGCCAAGATCGGACGCGTACATGCGATCGGCATAGCCGTCACCATTGATGTCGATAACCTTGATCCGCGTCGGGATGGCGCGCGTCATGCCCGCTAACTGCAGGTCGGCGCTGCTGCTGGAATGACCGGCACGCCACAAGGTTGAGCCGCTGATCAGGTCGAGCACGTGTACGCCGGCGCCGACACCGTCCGGCGTCGCGTTGAAGGCCGGGGTATCGTGCACGCCGTCGTAGCCGCCGCCCATAACAACTACAGCTTTGAAGGCGTTCTGGGTGGCGCCCGCGATATCCATGCGAGTGACAACCGGAGCAGACCAGCTCTGGCCAGCCTCATCAAGCACACGTTCCCAAACGAGAACAGGGTTGTTCTTGTCAGTGACGTTGAGCATGCGATATGTCATGCCGCCACGGCGCATGCCGAACATGATGTAGGCAAAATCGCCATCGACCGGTTCGATCGCGCCGTCGCTGTCGACATCACGCACGATCGGGACGATATCGCCGTCGATGCCGTACAGCTTGTACTTCATCTCCGGGTCGTCATACAGGCGTGCCATGCGGGGTAACAGCTCTTTCGGTACGTAGGACCAAAGCTCCTGGCCCGTTGCGGAGTCGACCGCGTGCAGGTAGCCGTCATTGGTTGCGGTGTAGATCACTGAGTCCGGGTTCTGCGCCGTGCCGCCGTAAACAATGGCTGCAGGTCGCGAATGCAGTGGATCGCCCATCGCGTAACGGACCGTGGTTGTCGGATTATTGTCGATGTCCTGTACGTCTTCGCCGCGCATCCAGCGAATCACCTCGTCCATTGTCGGGCCATTGCCGGTCAGGCCGAAATCGGCGTCCGAGTACATTGCCATGTTGGCAACGGAAAGCGCGTTGCTCGCGCCGGACAAGCTGCTGTCGAAGCCGTTATCCGTGAACAGGCGGCGCACGCTAGGATCCGGCAGCTGGTTGGCTGCGCCGCCCAGCATCACGTCATTGCCGTCTGACTGGCCAACCGTCCAGAAGGAACGGGCCGTCGGGTAGAAAAAGCCGGTGCCCGGGTCGACGGCGTCGGCGCCAAGTGCGTCGACGATCTGGCCGCCCTGGATGCGATAGGCTTTCAGGTTGCCAGGCCAGTGCGCGGCGCCACGGGCGCCGAACATGGTCAGGTATACATCATTCAGGTTTCGCGTCCGGTTGAACGTGTTAACCGATACGGCCGGAGCCGTGTACGAAAGCGAACGTTCGTTGACCTGCGAGACGATATCCGTCAACGCGACGAGGAGTGAATCCGTGTCGTCGGCCAACAGGTACTGGCCGCCCGACAAACGTGCCGTGTCCTCGAGGATATCAAGGTCAATCGTAAAACCAATCGTGTGTGTGATCACTGACTGGCGGCCCGGAAGCGTCGGGTGGATGTCGATGTTTGCAAGGTATTCGCCCACGTCGTCCAGGCACGCGCCGTTGCCGGTGCCCGTGCAACCCGTGCGGCCTGCCAGCGTCGCCGACCAGTTCGGCAGCTGCGCCAGGAGCCCCGGCGTGCCGACGTCCTCGGTCGGCTGGCCGTCGGTGATCAATACATTGAAGTTCTTCGAACACTCCAGCATCGACGGGCGCTCGTAGACCGGCGGCGCCGTCGTCAGAAGTGCGGCTGCATCGGTGCCGTTGGCGCCGATCTCGCCATAGTTGACCGGCAGTCCCTGCCAGAATAACGCCGTCTCGAACAGTGACTCGGAGAGCGGTGTCCAGCCGTCTGCGGGGAGGGCGTCGATCTCGGCCAGGATCGTGGCACGATTGGCGTCGAGATCGATCGGGGCGCGAATAATCGTGCCGCCTTCCGTGTCGTTAAAGCGCATCAGGCCGACGTTCATGTCGTTGACGGAGTTCAGAACAGCCTTGGTCGCTTCTTTCATGATATCGGAGCGTGACATATCCACGGTGGCAGGGTCGTTCTGGTAGTTAAGGTAGTTGCCGTCATGGATCGTGTAAGTGGTGCTGCGGCCGGAGCTGCCCCATGCGAGTTCCTGGAGCGGATCTGATGTCCAGGCATTTGCCATGCCGCTGCCCGACACGGCGTACACGGCGCTCGGGTCGCCGCCGCCGTTCTCGCCGTGAAAACTGCTGTCCGATTCGCATTCGACCGGGTCAGAGGTGTTGCCCGGTTCGAGCTCCATCCACTCGTCTACACCACCGGCATTCGGGCGGTACTGGACGAGCACGCCCGTGTACGCACCGACACCGGCGACCTGGATCGCCGCGTCGGCGCAATGCCACGCGCTCTTGTCAATGAACCTCGTGTTTGCGGCATCGCATACAGGTGTGCCTGACCCTTCGCTGTAGTACATGGAGTCCCGGTCGCAGGTTCCAAATGCGGAATAGTCGACAGTGGGATCGTACTGCTGGCCGGTTTGCTGTTGGGTTGTCATCGACCCAGAGGTGTCGAGAATGAACATGACGTTCGGCTTCAACTGCGAAGGATCGGGCGGTGCGAGGAGCAACAGCTCCGTGTCATCCGCAAGTGCCGGCGCGCCACTGGCGATTGCCAGCGTCAAGCCAAGAACAGTCCCTGTCGTTTTACGAATTACCTTATTCATAGTGCTACCCTCAAAGGTTGACCGACACAGCGGTCACCTGATTCCGTTCGACGTGGCGAAGCACAGTTACGGCTTCCTTCTCTGGCTCTTCCACAACAGCGATAGCGTCGCGGAATGCCTTCAACGGCACGGTCTTTCCATTTATCTGGAAGCGCACGTCGGCGGCAACGCGGATGCGAACGTATTCGCAGGTCCTGCATTCCTTGAACGCGATCGTGCCACCCTGAGCGCGTGGCAGGCGCATGTCGCTCAATGCGATTTCGTAGGCTTCCTGCACGACTCGCATATCGGCGGCTGCCGGCAATGCCAGGCCCACCAATACAGCTATCATCAATACTTTAAGTTTCATGAGCTTGCTCCGTTCCTTTTACGCTCAAAGCGCCGACATTTCCGGGCCGACGACATAAAAAGCTTGTGTATGGACCGCGCTCGAGTCGCGGTCCGTTGTGTTGCCGGGATCACGCAGCATCTCTGCCTGTGACGTGGCTTGAAAGTGGTAGGCGGCAATTCCGCTGCCAACACCAAGGCTGAATGCCTTGTCCGGCACCATGGTCGAGTCCTCGAACTGGATCGTGGTGGCAATGTTCTGATACGAAGACGGTGTCTGCGTCATGGTGGTTGCGCCGCCCGTCGCGAACTGGCCCTGGGACAACGCCATTTCAATACCGGTTTCGGCAGCCTGGAATGCATCTTCGTAGGCCTGGTCGTTACGCACCAGTGCGAGCTCCGTGGTCGCGGTGTTCATGCCCGAGATGGCGAGGACAGTGATAACGACCAGCAACATCAGTCCGACGACGAGTGCCGCACCCTGTTGTGAATTGCGAGAAGAAATCTGTGTCTGTTTCATAAGTATGTGCTCTTGATCATCAGGTCCGGGCATTGCGCAGCAGGATCGTCTTGGAAACCTGCAAACGGCGGAAGCCGTCATTCTGCTGGCCCATGTTGGCGTTGCCGGGCTGGTAATTGCGGTTGTCCTGCAATCCGAACTCGGCAGTAACGCCTCTAACCACGAGCCAGACACGCGCTGTCATGACGCGCGCGCCCGGTACGTATCCGGCCGCGGCCGGGTTGTAGATGTCGTCGCCCGGGTGAACGTAGCGATCGACGGTGTTGTCTTCATCCACATCGATGCCCAGTTGCAGCTGGATGTTCTCAACGCCGGGTGCAACTTCCTGGTCGTCGATGAACGGTGCACCGGCGCGCACGGTTAAGGTCTTGCGACGTAAGGTCGGGACGCCGGGGATCAGTGTCGATGTCGGGGAAACGTAGTAGCTGTTTACCATCAGGTTGTGCGTTGCCGACGACGGAGCGCCCGTGATCGGGTGAATCGTGACCGGCGAAAACGCGGCGGGGACACCGCCGGTCTCAAACAACTCGCCCTGGATGCGCGTGGACTGTACCTGGAGTCGCCCGGCTTCGAGTGCAACGGGCTGAACCGTTGCGCGGCGAATCGTGACGAGGTCCGAGTTCGCCTGTGCTCCGCCGGAGGCGCTGCACGGCAGGTTGTAAGCGTTGTCGTTGCCGTCGATCGGTCGTGCAAGATCGAAAGCCCAGTTCGCACCGCAGGTACCTGTCGAGCTCAGCGGCTCCGTCAGGCCATTGGGATTGTCGTCGCCAACCAGCGAGCGGCCTTCGACAGCCAGGCCGCGGCTGTTGCGACCCCAGTTACTGGCCATGCGCAGGTCAGCCTCGATCGTATCCATCGCGAACTGTGCGGTTTCCTGCACCCGAGCGATCGACTCGTTGACCACGAAGGCCTGGCGGCTCTGGTTGTAGATCTGCACCGCACCGATGATCAGGAATGACCCGATCGCAAGAGCGACCATGATCTCGACCAGGGTCAGACCGGTCTGGCGTTGTCGTGTTGCTACCTTGCTATACGTCATCTGCAGGTCGCTCCTAGAACGGGTTTACCGGAACAGTAATCGAGTACTGCGGCTGGATGCCGTCAGGCGTCGGTTCGTCCCAGCGCACGGTAATGGTGTAGGACGGTGGCAGGGTGGCCGCGTTGAAAAGCACTTCGACCTGCTGGCTGCCGTCGGCCATCGGCGGCAGGAATTCCAGGGCCTGTGCCTGCCAGAGGAAGATGTCATGCGCGGCCATTTGCGCCACGTTGCAGTTGGCATTCTGTGCCACGCAGTTGTTATCGGCGCCCGCTGCTGCTGCATAGGCGGCACCTGCGGTCGGGTTGGCCCGTATACGGTCGGCGATGTCGCCAACCAGGGTAACCGCGTGGTGGCGCAGCATCGAGGTCCGCCCGGCCTGCATGCTGTGCACGTACAGCCCCGCGATGCCGAGCATGCCCACCGACATGATGACCAGCGCGATCAACACCTCAACGAGCGAAAAACCTTTGGATTTCCTGAGAATAGTCATGTTCATTTCCCTACGGACAGGACTTGCCCATCGCCGTGAGCGCGTCGTTGATCAGCGTGTTGTCGCGGAAAACCGTTGCGCGTCCCAGCGGCGTTGCGACGAACAGTCGCGCCGCCGAGCTGCCGCCGGAGCTCGTGATGACACCGCGCTCATCGCACATGACGATCTGCGAGACGGCGGGGTTGCCCCCGACGTTCGGGCGACCGAGGCCGTTTGACGAGTAGCTGAAGTAGGTCGCGTCGTCGGCAACGGCGATAGTGATACCCTCGGCTACCGGGCCGTGAGCCTGCAACACCGTCTCATTGGCGCCGCTGCGGTTGATATCGCCGTCCTCGTCAACGAAGACGATGAACCCCTGGTCCCAGGTGCCGCCACAGTTGGCCGTGGTCGCCAGCGCGTTGGCGCTGGCACACACCGTGATATTGGTCTTGGCTCGCCCGGATTCGCTGCGTGCGAGGTGGAACGAGGAGTGCAGGTCGTTCGCCGCACTCGTCATGCGGCCGTTCTGGTTGAACGCCAGCATATTGGGTACACCGAAAGTCAGCACCACCCCGACAATCACCATCGTTATCAGCAGTTCATACAACGTGAAGCCGTTTTGGTTTCTTTTGTCCATGGGCGCACTATAGAGGGTCCGGAAAGCGGCGTTTCGAGTACCCGACTAACGGCACCTGAATCCCGACAAACGGTCAATTTGGCCACCCGTTACTTAACTTATTCCGCGCAGGCGTAGGGCGTGCCGTCAGGGCGCTCGAAGGCCACCCTGGGACGCCCGGTGTAGCTGATGACCAGCCCCTTGGCGGGGACGCGATTGCGGCGATCGCAGACGACAAACGTGCCGTTGGTCGCCCGCAGAAACGTAGCTCGCAGCGTGAAGCCGGCCCGATTGGCCTGGATCCTCACGTCGGGGGACACGCGGTGTGTCTGGAGCACGAGTTCGCCGGGATCGACGTAGGGCGGGGAGTCGCGATCGCTGTTTTCGAACAGGATCCAGCCGTGCGACCAGTCGGTTGCCGGGTCGCAGCGCTCGCCGTCCCGGCTGGGGCATAACGAGACGACCTTGCGGCGCATGATCGACTCCTTTCTCGCCAGGTGGACGGCGTGAAAAAGTGCATTTATTTCAACTGCTTGCGTTTGCCTTGCCAGCGTACCGGAGAAGGCCGGCAAGCCGGTCGCCAGCACGATGCCGACCAGTGCGAGGGTCATCAGCAGTTCGTACAGGGTGTACCCCTTGTTGCGCGGCTTCATCCGGACCTCCTTGTCCTGCGGACAGGGTTGCAGAGGAGGGCATGTCTCGACGAGGTCGCTAATTGCGGAATTGGCCGAGAAACAGGGGTTTTCGCCTAGCCAATCGCGACTGAAGTCATGCTATTCTCAGCGGCGCGCACCACGGAAAACCACGGGAAGACAGTATGTTGCGTCCGGAAATAGCCGCGAAACTTGACGAACTGGAAATTTTATCGACCCCGCAACGGCTTGAAATTGCGGAGATATTGCTCGAAAGGCCACAGCACCTGTCGGCCGAGCATATTATCGACCGCTTGCGGGCATCCGGTAGCGGCGTGTCCAAGGCGACCGTCTACAACACGTTGAAGCTGTTCACCGAGCGGGGTCTGGTCCGGGAGTGCGTGGTGGATCCGGAGCGGCGCTTTTATGACTCCACCATCGAACCCCACCACCACTTCTACAATCTCGACACGGGCGAGCTGACGGATATCCCGGCGGAGAGCATTCGTATCGAGGGCCTGCCGCAGTTTCCCGAGAACGGTGAGCTGGACAGCGTCGAGGTCGTGATCAGGTTTCGCCGGGGAAGCGCCGAAAAACCCGTGTGAAACCCTTTTCGTAAGCGGCGGGCACAGCTATACTGCGCGCCGCTTGCCGTGCCGGATTAGCTCAGTTGGTAGAGCACATCATTCGTAATGATGGGGTCAGGTGTTCGAGTCACCTATCCGGCACCATTTTTCCCGGATTCCCGGTCCCGCGATCCAATAATCCTTAGCCTCTGCAGCGCGCCGCCGTTTGCCTGGTCAACGCAATCGCCGCGTGTGTTCGTCCTGATTTCGACCAGGTCGGCGGTATTTCGGCTGGACCGGGTCTTCTCTTCACGCCCGCTGCCGAGATTCTGTGACACCCGTCCACATTGTGGCACCCCTGTTCAGATACCCTTGAATAATTAGTGGGTTAGGCGCCAAACATACCGGGCGCTATATTTTTTACCCATGCGAAGAGATTGATCAGGGCCATGACACTACAGAAGAAGACCGCGATGTCTTTCCTCCTGCTGGTGAGCGTTTTTACCATCGGCTGCTATACGGGCCTGCACCGGATTGTGCATCCGACGTTCGAAGCGCTTGAGCGCGAATCCGTGGCCAGGGACCTCGACCGGGCACGCCAGGCGGTCGAGGCTGAGTTGCGTGCTCTGGATGTGCTCGTCGCCGATTACGCTGTTTGGGACCATGCGTTTGATTTCGTGAACGGCGGAAGGGTCTCATTCGTCGAAGAAAACCTGGACATGACGTATTGGCAGAAAATCGACGTCCACATGATGATGTTTTTCAATAGTCGTGGGGAAATGGTCTGGGGTGGACTGATTGACCCGACCTATTCAAAAGAACTGTCTGTCGAGAACGAGCTGACGCAAGGCATTGCTCCCAACCATCCGCTGCTCGGTGGCGAGCACGGACCGAAAAACGTTCACGGACTCCTGCAGACGCAGTCCCATCCGTTGATGGTCAGTTCACATCCGATCTATCCAAATGTCATCGAAGGCACGCCCGCCGGAACGGTGGTGATAGGAAAGTACCTCGACGACTCACGAATTCAGGCGCTCCGGGACCGCGCCTACGTCGACCTGACCATAGGGCGGGCAACCGACTCCGGCAGTCCTGCGGCATTGCCGACGAGCAATCACTCCGACCGTGAAAACTGGAAATGGACCGCCGGTGTGAACGACTTTGTCGTTACCCAGTACCTTGCCGATGTATTCGGGATGCCCGCTTTGTACCTGACCGTCAGGAAAGAGCGCGAAATGCTGGCGGTCGGGAATACGATGATCGATACCGTGTCCGCTTTGCTCTTGCTATTCACGGTCTTGCCTTTATTGGTGTTCTGGCTGTATCTGCGGCGATCGATCGTAGCTCCGATGGGTTCCCTCACCGAACATGTGCTCCGAATTCGCGAAACCGGCGATTTGAGCGAAAAAATTGACATGCACCGTGCCGATGAGATCGGGCAGCTCGCGAATGAATTTGACTTGCTGACGAGCGAAGTTCAGGCAGCTCAGGAAGACCTTAAGAAAGCGCGTGATGACGCGCTGCACCTGTCGAAGGTCAAGAGCGAGTTTCTTGCACGCATGAGCCACGAGATTCGCACGCCAATGAACGGCGTCCTGGGAATGGTTGAGCTACTGAATAACACGCCGCTTGGGAGTACGCAGAAACGCTACGCGTACACAATTAACGAGTCCGCGGACAGGCTCCTCGATATCATCAATGATGTGCTCGATTTCTCGAAGATCGAAGCCGGCAAACTACAGCTCGAAGAAGCGACCTTTGACCTGAATTCCTTTCTCACCGATGTGGTCGACAGCCTGCGTGTGCTGGCGCAAAAGAAGAACCTCACGTTTGATTGCGTTTATCCCGAAGGAGTCGGCCTGGCAGTTACTGGCGATCCATTCAGACTTCGACAGATACTGACGAACCTGCTCGGCAATGCCATCAAATTCACTGAGTCCGGTGGCGTGACGTTGGAGGTAACGGCTGCCGAGGCGGACGCGATGCGCCAGGATATTCGGTTTGTCGTACGCGACACGGGCATCGGCATCTCGTTGGAGAATCAGGACAACATATTCGATTCGTTTGCGCAGGAGGACGGATCGATGACGCGGCGCTTTGGCGGGACTGGCCTGGGACTCGCAATCAGTAAGGAGCTCGTCGACATGATGGGCGGTGAGCTTGCTGTCGAGAGCGCGCCCGGTCAGGGCTCGACGTTCACGTTTACTGTCAGAATGCGGGCTTGCTCGGAATCAGAGTTTTCTGCGTCGGCGCGATTGCTGCAGAAGAGCGCACTGGAGCGACCGGCTATCGCGTGGGAAGGGCAAATTCTCACGGGCAAGGTTCTGCTTGCGGAAGACAATCCGGTCAATCAGCAAGTCGCGGTTGGATTGCTGCAAGCCATGAATGTGGAGGTGACCGTCGTCGCAAATGGGCGCGAGGCTGTCGCGCTCAGCGGCAGCGGAGAATTCGATGTGATTTTGATGGATTGCCACATGCCGCTCATGGACGGTTATGAGGCGACCCGAGCCATTCGCGAGAGAGAGTCGAGCGAAGGCGCCAAGCCAGTTAATATTATCGCGGTTACAGCGAATGCGCTTTCGGGTGATCGCAATCAATGTATCGCGGCAGGAATGAACGCCTACCTGAGCAAGCCGTTCAGTGGCCAGGAACTGTACGAGTCGCTTGCGAAATACCTGCCCGGATCGGTGGCCGACATGTCAGCTCCGCCAAGCCCGGTCACAGAATCCGGTACGTCGGCTGTGGACCACAGCGTCCTCGTGCAACTCGACGAAATCTCACGCGATGGCAAGGGCGGCCTCGCGAATCGTGTCGTGGAGGCTTTCCTTGGATCGTCGAGTGATCTGATGGCACAGATTCGGGATGCGATCACTGCGCAAGACGGAAGAAACGTTCATACAAGCGCGCATGCCCTGAAGGGTTGCAGCATGAATGTCGGCGCGCGGAACCTTGCTGAACTATGCCGGGCCGTTGAAACAGCCGGCCGCGAGAACGATTTCTCGGCGGTTCATGAACACTGGCAGCTAATGCGGACGGAGTACGCGGCAGTTGTTGCAGCGCTGACGGCGTGGAGCGGAGTTGTCGCGGCATGAGCGCTTCCGCGAATGAATCAAAGGCGCCCCTGGCGCTCATTATCGACGACGACACGTCGCAATTGATAATAATGGAGGACGTGCTGCTGCACGCCGGATTTCGGGTGTCAACGGCCTGTACCGGATCGGAGGGTTTCGAGAAATTTCGCAATGAGTTTCCTGACATAGTCTTGCTCGATGTTGAAATGCCGGGGATGAGCGGCTTCGAAGTCTGCAGGGCGATGCGCGCGCTGGAGCAGGACCGGCAAGTGCCGATTCTGATGGTGACCGGGCACGACGATAACGAATCCGTGCAGCTGGCCTACGACCTCGGAGCGACCGATTTCATTACCAAGCCGATTTCATGGCCGATTTTGCCACATCGGCTTCAGTATGTTCTGCGTGCGCACAACGCGTCAAAAGATTTGCGTGGATTGATTCAGGCGCTGCCTGATCTCATCTTTGCAGTGAATGCTGACGGTGAATACCAGGAAACGGTCAGTAGTGCGGAAGCCGATCTCTCGCGGAAAGCGCGGGCGCTTGGTGCAGCGTCACAGGTGAATTTCTACCCCTGTGAGGGAGACAGCGAGGCGCGAGCGTGCATTCGCCGGGCGATTGAGTTTGGCAAGCCGCAGGTATACGAGTACACACTGGAAGAATTTGGCGTCGATCTTGAAACGAGGTTCGTAGCCCGTGACGACCAGTCGGTACTGGCGATCATCAGGGATATCACAGAGCGCAAGAAATCAGAGGCGAGAATCTATAAGCTTGCCTATTTCGACGAACTTACGTCCTTACCCAACCGGCAACTCATCGGAGAGCTGCTCGAGAAGTCGATCGACCAGGCCAGGGCGAATCACAAGAAATTCGCGATCCTGTTCATTGATCTCGACAGGTTCAAGCGCATAAACGACTCGCTTGGCCATACTGTTGGTGACGAACTGCTAAAGGGAGTGGCAGCGCGGCTTCTGAAATGTACGCGTTCTACGGATCGTCATGGCAGATCTGATACTGCAGAGGTGGCAGTAACGGAACTCGCTCGATTTGGTGGCGACGAATTCATACTCAAAGTTGGCGATGTGAAGTCTGAAGCCGAAGTATCGTCAGTCGCAGCCAGGGTTATCGAGGCGCTGTCCTCACCATTTGAGTGCCTGGGTCACCACTTTTCCATTACGCCCAGCATAGGGATCGCGATGTTTCCCTCTGACGGCAGTTCGAGTGAAGACCTGATCATGAATGCCGATGCGGCCATGTACCGAGCAAAAGCTGCTGGCCGCAATAACTACAAGTTCTATTCCGAGACGATGCGTACGCGTTCCCTGCACCGACTCGATCTCGAAAACGAGATTAGCGCGGCCATAGACCAACAGCAGTTCAAGCTCCACTATCAGCCAAAGGTGGACGTCGACTCGTGGTCTATCGTTGGCGTCGAAGCGCTGCTGCGGTGGACTCATCCGGAGCGCGGCAAGATCAGTCCCGACATGTTCATTCCGGTCGCAGAGGAAACGGGCTTGATAGTACCGATCGACCGCTGGGTTATACGTGAGTCGTGCCGGCAGATTCGCCGCTGGTCGCAATCGCTCGATACGGTACCCAGCGTATCGGTCAACCTATCGGCACAGCATTTCCATTCCGAATCGATGGCGGCCGACGTCCTCACGATCATTAGGGAAGAGGGGATCGCGGCAAGTCAGCTGGAACTCGAAATCACAGAGAATGTGCTGTTGCACGACATCGATCGCACGGTGAGCACGCTGCGGTTGCTCAAGAAGTCAGGTATTAGAGTCTCGGTAGATGACTTCGGGACCGGGTACTCGTCACTCAGCTATCTGAAACGGCTCCCCATAGACACGCTCAAGATCGATCGCTCGTTCGTAAAGAACCTGCACCACGATGAGGATGACGCGGCAATATGCGCGGCTATTCTTGCAATGGCGAGGCGGCTTAACTTGAGTGTCGTTGCTGAAGGCGTGGAGTTGCAGGAGCAGCTCAATTTCCTGCGCCGCAATGGCTGTGACCTGATTCAGGGATACCTCTACAGCGAAGCTGTTCCTCCCGACGAAATCATCGCGCTTCTTCCCCGTCTTCGGAAAAAGAACCTCATCGCTTAGCCGCGTTGTGGCTCATCCCGGGGCCGAGGTCCGGAAGAAGGTGGCGTCAGGTGGTCGAATCACCTGTCCGGAATCATTTTCTCAAACCAGCCTCGCCTTGAGTTCCTGCCGAAACCGTCGGCTCACGGGGACCCGTGCATCGGTCCGCAGGCGGGCCTCGCCATCACCGGTATCGAATGCGACGATTTCCGCCACCCGGTCGAGATTCACGATGGCACTGCGATGCACGCGCTGGAATCCCAGCGGCAGAAGCCTCTCGTCGATGCGTGTCATCGTCTCTCGCAACGGGTACACACGGTTGCCCACGTGCAGGTTCACGTAGTTGCCGCTCGACTCGATCCAGTCGATTTCGTCGATGCGCACGAGAAACTCGCGCCCCAGTTTCTTGACGAGGAAGCGATCCGGAACCCCGGTCGTTGGAGTCTCGTCCTGCGGCTCATCGAGAAAGCCCGCTTCGCCCTGCAGACGCCGCAGCACGAAACGATAGAGGTAGACGATCACGATAATCAGGAGGTAGGCGCGGAAATCCTTCAAGTACTCATAGCCGAATTCAGTGAGCCAGTGCTCCCAGTGGTAGGTCCCGAGACTGGATGAGGCCGAGAACACGAGGACGCGGCCCCAGTACATAAGGGTCACGTGAGCCAGCGAGAAAGCAACGCTGAACAGCGCGTGCGCGCGCACGGTGCGACGCCAGTTGTTCACGCCGATCGTGTTGCGGTGGTCGAACCACAGGACGAGCGGAAACAGCGCGATCATCGCGACATGGCTGGTCCCTTCGAGGACGACGGGTTCCAGCCAGTCGACCGCAGTGCCGCCGCGCCCCCGCTCGATGACCTCGAGCCCGACGTTTGCCAGGAATCCGACGAGGGCGAAACTCAGCACCATGCCGATTTCCCACCAGCGGCGATTTTCGAGGTAGCGTTGCAGGGTCATGGCGCAATCCTAGCAAGCGGGCGCACCTCGCGGCGACACTTCGTCACTCCAAGGACGCGATTCGTCACAAATGCCGGTCGGTTGAGCACAGGACGGTACAACCATCTCATCAGAAGGCGGAATCTATGCTTGAACTAAGGCATTCAAGGACACCCTGATGAATACCGAACGCCGCCATGATATCGACGCGCTACGCGTCTTCGCCTTCAGCCTGCTGATTCTGTACCACGTGGCCATGTTCTACGTGGCGGACTGGGGCTGGCACGTCAAATCCTCCTACCAGGCTGAGTGGCTGCAGTTTCCCATGACGCTCGTCAACCAGTGGCGCATGTCGCTGCTTTTCATCATCTCCGGGCTCGCCATCAGCTTCGTCTGGCCACGGTACACGCCGGGCCGCTTCGCCCTGAGACGGCTGCTGCGCCTGCTGCTGCCGCTGCTCTTCGGCATGGCGTTGATCGTGGCGCCACAGTGCTACTACGAGGCCCTGGGCAAGGGGCTCATCGAGCCGGGCTACGGCCGCTTCCTGCTGCAGTACCTGACCTTCCAGGACTTCCCGGGTCAGGCCTGGGGCGGCGAAGAGGAGATTGTCTGGACCTGGAACCACCTCTGGTACCTCGCTTACGTGCTGTTCTATTCGCTGCTGCTGATACCGATCGCGATGCTGCTCGACGGACCACTGCGGCGGGTACGCAGCGGCTTCCAGGCCCTGCGGGGGTTCTGGATATATGCTGTCCCGGTTGCCGTGCTCATGGTGTACGGCGCGTTCATTTACCCAAAGTTTCCGTACATCAGCCACGCGCTCCTGGACGACTGGTACGCCCACGCCATGTACGGCACGTTCTTTCTGATGGGTTACATGATTGGTCGTGACGAGGGGTTCTGGAGTGACCTGAGTCGCATGCGCTGGGCGACGCTGGTGGCCGCAGTGATTTTCTTCGCGCTGTTCATGCTGCGTGACGAGTTGATTCCGAGCGATGCGTTTCCGCTCGCCGATCGGGTGAAGTCATTGATTATTTACAGCAACCGCTGGCTCTGGATCCTCGCCGTGTTCGGCTGGGGGCATCGTCTCGTGACCAGGCCGAAACCCTGGCTGAGCTACGCTACCGAGGCCGTCTATCCCTGGTACATCCTGCACCAGACGATCACGGTCGTGCTTGGCGTGCATCTTGCGAAGCTGTCGCTGGGTCCGGTCGTCGAACCGCTGCTGGTCCTGGGCGGGACGATCGCGGGCTGCCTGTTGCTGCACGAGTTCCTGATTCGCCGGACGCCGTTACTGCGACCGCTGTTCGGGCTCGCGGCAAAGGCGCCGTCTACTCGACTCGCTGAAACACAACCTCAAACTTCTCCGAGCCGGTAAAACTGTTGTTCAGCAGCATGACGATCAGGTATTCCGTCGCACGCGCATGGTAGATGCCACCGACATCGACACTGTCGAGGCCCATCGCACGAACCCACTCGGCAACTTGGCGCTTGGCCTCGGCGTTGTCGCCGGCCAGGGGAATGACGGGTGGCGGCGTCGGCGGATCGATCATCAGCTGCCAGTTGATCGTGTTGAAGGCTTTGACCACGAATGCATCGGGGTGCGCTTCCTGCACTATTTCGCCTAATGAACGGTCAGTCCCGTAGGTGAACGTCGGCGGGTCCCCTTCGACAATGAGGGGATTGGTCGGATCGATGATGATCTTGCCTGACAGATCGCCGAGCCCGCTGACGACCGACTCCGTGACCATGCCGGGAACGGCAAGCACGATGACGTCCGCACGGGCGGCGGCCTCCGCCGGCAGTGCCGCGGTGGCGTTCGGGGTCCTGTCGACGAGCGCCCGGGTCTTCTCCGATTCCGGATTCCGGGAGCCGTAAATGACGGTGTGCTCGAGTGCGGCAAACTCGGTGCCGAGGGCCATGCCGACATTCCCTGTCCCTACGACCGCAATAGTCTCTGCCTGCGTGGCACCGACAAAGAGCAACGCAGCCAGGAAGCAGGTGCGCGGCCGCATTACTGGTTGCTCCTGCGAAGCTGGCCGCTGTCCAGGATCATCTCGAAGCCTTGCATGTTTGCCGGAATCACGACGACGCTGCCATCGTTGTCGGCAAAGCGCTGTAAGGCCTTGTTCACTTCGTGCTGCAGGTACTCGGCAGTCAGGCTGCTGTTGATGATCTTGTTGGCCTCGGCGATGCCTTTGGCGCGCTCGATTTCGATCTCGGCGTCCTTCTTGGCGATCTCAACCTGGACCTGCTTGGCTTCCAGTCGCTTCTCGGCTTCTACCGCCTCACGAATGGCGGCCTCGATGCTCGGGTCGGTGTTGAGTGCGCGCACGACCACGCGGGTAATAATGATGTCGCCCGCATCGGATTGCTCCAGCCGCCCCTGGAGCTCCTCGAGTACCGCGGACTGCAAGAGCTCACGCTGCTTGTGCAGCT
>Ga0224506_10001372_pt1 | contig 17563 bp, 18 predicted proteins | sample SF_Jan12_sed_USG_2_FD_169108 | JGI IMG/M metagenome (GOLD analysis project Ga0224506, IMG submission 169108) | Sediment microbial communities from San Francisco Bay, California, United States - SF_Jan12_sed_USGS_8_1 | ecosystem: Environmental > Aquatic > Marine > Sediment | place: USA... | reverse complement strand
TCATACAGGGCTTCGCGCTTTTTCTTCCAGCCGTCATACAGATGATTGCGCGCTATCGTAAACAGATAACTGCGCATGTTGCTGACCTTGTCGAGGCCGCTGTCGGTGATGATTCGCATGAAGGTGTGCTGGACGACATCTTCCGCCCGGGCATGATCACGGCACAGGCGGTAGATGTAGTTATACAGGTGGTCTTTATGCGTGCGATAGAGCTGTTCAAGTTTCCTCATGCTACTTCTTCCATTTCAAAGCTCAAAGATCAGGTATTGCAGGATTCTTTCCTGGGGATGAAACCCGCTGGTAAATGATAACTCATCAGTATGGTAAGAAGAATAGAGGACTTTCCCCAGACCGATTTGCAGCGTCACAGTGAGTGGTTTTTGTACAGGTCCCACTGTCTGCATGCTGAAGGGATCAAACCATGAAACATCGCCGCGCACCCATTCAGTCACTGCCGCTGCATGACCGGGATGACTGCCGTGCATCACCGCCCAGTTGCCCAGAAATCCTTGTATTGTGACAGTGCCATCCGGAGTCAGGCACGGACCATTGCTGCAACTGACATTGTTCAGCCAGTCACGCAGGCGTGAATCAAGAATATCCGCGTTGACACTGATGCCGCCTGCACCGGTCTCCGCCAGATCCGGCGCTTCGGCAACGGCGGCAGACAGACCGTCATCACCATAAAAGTCGATATAAGCGGGAAAGACCTGCTCCAGAAAATCATAGGCCTGATCCGTGATGTACAGGACACCGCCCTGCATTACATAGTCATGCAGGGTCTGCCGATGGGTGGCCAACACGCTGTCTTCACCGCTCTGGCCGCAATTGATAAAGACCACGTCAAAGTTAAAGATGTCCGCCCGCCCGTCGGCATCGGCATCCATAAACAAAGGGTCGGTATCGGCAAACAGGGCAAAGGTTTCGGTGCCGGGGATGAGTTGGTGGGTGATGTTATCCACCCGGCCCATGCCCAGTTTGGCGAGAATATCCTCCATACGGTCAAAGGCTCCCTGGATCACCGCGAAGCGGCCCGCGCCCTGGGCGGGATCGGCCGGCAGGCTGATATCACCCAGTGTCGTTTGGCCGTTGATCAGATCGACCTGGGCCGAAGTGGAGAAGGCGCCCTTTTGCAGAATAAGCGGTACAAGCGTACTCTCCGCCGGAACGGTCAGGGCAAAACGCCCGTCTGCATCGGTGCAGGTGTAGGCCTGATTGGGAATGGCGGGCGCCGGGCAGCCGGCAGCGGGAGCAACAGTGGCGGCATAGGCCTGTGCCTGCAGTTGCGCGGGGCTGAACACCGTGGCCCCGGCGATGGGGGTGGCGTGATCGGGGGCGAGCAGCCGTCCGTGAATGGTGATACCGCCGGAGGTGCCGCCACCGCCACCGCCACCGCCGCCGCCGCCGCAGGCGGTGAGTAACAGGCTGCCGATCAGGATGAGATACCGGGTTTTCATGTTGTTTTCCTCTGTATTGGTGAAGTAATGGCACTCAAGACGATTGAGGAGGAGAATGGGTTACACTTCGGCGTAAAAAAATATCACGCTGACCACTATACTTTTTGGATACCGATACCACGGTGACGACGATGAGCAACGCAGCAGTAAAAACCCTTTCCCCCGAACAGGCCTGGCAGTTACTCCAGGATGATCCCCGCGCCCTGCTGGTGGATGTGCGATCGCAAATGGAGTTTCTGTTCATCGGACATCCGGCCGGCGCGATCCATATCCCCTGGATCGATGAACCGGACTGGAATGTGAACCCTCACTTCGCCGCGGAAGTACGCAAGCTGGTGCTGGGCGGGCTGGATCACCGCTCCGGCAAGAGTGTCCCCATCCTGTTGATTTGCCGTAGTGGCAAGCGCTCACAGGAGGCGGGGGAATTACTGCTCAAGGAAGGTTTTACCGAGGTCTATAACATTGAAGAGGGATTTGAGGGCGAACTGGACGACAACCACCATCGCAGCACACTGGGTGGCTGGCGCTTTGCGGGATTGCCCTGGGAGCAGTGTTAGTGCGCAAACCGGAGCGGCCCGAACTGATACCCGGCGACAAGGCGGTACGGCAACACCTCTTGATCATGCTGGCCTTGTATATCCTGCTGTTGATACAGCTGGAACCCATTATCGACTGGTTGTTGTTACTGCCATTTCTCAACCCTGATCCGCTGGATCTGGTCAGTCTGAACCAACGCAAACTGGAGGCCGCTGCGGTGACCTATGCCCTTGCCCGCGTCATTCCCGTCAGCCTGTTTTTCTGGCTGGGATACCGGATCGTCACCTCGGCCAGATTGCCCCCGGCCCGAATGAAATTCCCCTTCACCGTACCGTTAATCAAAGGCAAACAGGCAAAGATGTTCGGGTTGTTACTGATCACAATCAGCCTGATTTTGATCTACTTGGAAATGGTCTGGCTGACACGCACCATTATCAGCTGAGCCGGACCGGCACAGATGTAAAAAATCCCCAGTGTGGTCGGCACATATCGAGTCTGCTACCATTAGCACTCTATTATATATATGTCAGGTGGTTCAGAATTCATGGCTAATCTCGCCGATCTTCTCCAGCAACGTATCCTTGTCCTTGATGGGGCCATGGGCTCCATGATCCAGACCTATAAACTGGATGAGGCCCAGTATCGGGGTGAACGCTTCAAGGATTGGCATTGTGATGTGAAGGGCAACAATGACCTGCTGGTATTGAGCCAGCCACAGATCATCAAGGATATCCACAAGGCCTATCTGGAGGCCGGCGCCGATATCATCGAGACCAATACCTTCAACGCCAACTCTGTCTCCATGGCCGATTATGAGATGGAAGCGCTGGTCTATGAGATGAACGTGGCTGCCGCCAAAGTGGCCCGCGAGGCCTGCGATGAATACAGCACCGCCGAGAAACCCCGCCTGGTGGCCGGTGTGCTGGGGCCAACCAACCGCACCGCCAGTATCTCCCCGGATGTGAACAACCCCGGCTATCGCAACATCACCTTTGATCAATTGCGCGAATCCTATACTGAGGCGCTGCGTGGCCTGATCGACGGCGGCGCGGATATCGTGCTGGTGGAGACCATCTTCGATACCCTGAACGCCAAGGCCGCCCTGTTCGCCATTGATGAATACTTCGAAGCGCAGGGGAAAAAGTGGCCGGTCATGATCTCCGGCACCATCACCGATGCCTCGGGCCGCACTCTGTCCGGTCAAACCGCCGAGGCCTTTTACAACTCCCTGCGCCACATCGAACCCATCAGCTTTGGTTTCAACTGTGCGTTGGGGGCGAAAGATCTGCGCCCGCATATCGAAGAGATCGCAGGCATGGCCAACTGCCATATCAACACCCACCCCAATGCCGGTCTGCCCAATGAGTTTGGTGAATACGACGAAACCCCGGAACAGATGGCGGAAGAGATCGAGGACTGGGCGCGTAACGGTTATCTGAACATCATCGGCGGTTGTTGCGGCACGACACCGAAACATATCCGCTGTATTGCCGAGGCGGTGAAGAAATACCCGCCGCGCCAACCCAAAGCGAATGATCACACCACACGTTTATCTGGGCTGGAACCCTGCAACATTACCAAAGACTCCCTGTTTGTGAATGTGGGCGAGCGTACCAACGTCACCGGTTCCGCCAAATTCAAGCGATTGATCCTGGAAGAGAACTACGACGAAGCCTTAACAGTTGCCCGAGATCAGGTGGAAAACGGTGCGCAGATCATCGACATCAACATGGACGAAGGCATGCTGGATGGTCAGGCCGCCATGGGCACCTTCCTGAATCTGATCGCCGGTGAACCGGATATCGCACGCGTCCCAGTGATGATCGATTCCAGTAAATGGCCCATCCTCGAAGAAGGCTTGAAACGCATCCAGGGCAAGGGTGTGGTCAACTCCATCTCACTGAAAGAAGGTGAAGCAAACTTTATCAAGCAGGCACAGCTCTGCCGTCGTTATGGCGCCGCCGTGATCGTCATGGCCTTTGATGAAACCGGTCAGGCCGATACCTTCGAACGCAAAGTGGCGATCTGTACCCGCGCCTATAAAGTCCTGACGGAAACGGTCGGCTTCCCGCCGGAAGACATCATCTTCGATCCCAATATCTTCGCCGTGGCCACCGGTATTGATGAACACAACAACTACGGTGTCGACTTCATCGAAGCCACCCGCGAGATCACCAAAACGCTGCCCTATGCCCTGATCAGCGGCGGGGTGAGCAACGTCTCCTTCTCCTTCCGTGGCAACGACCCGGTGCGTGAAGCGATCCATGCCGTGTTCCTCTATCACGCCATCAAGGCAGGCATGGGCATGGGTATCGTCAATGCCGGTCAGTTGGCCATCTATGACGATCTGCCGACAGAACTGCGCGAATGTGTGGAAGATGTGGTCCTCAACCGTCGGCCCGACGCCACCGAACGTCTGCTGGATATCGCCGCCAAGTACAAAGGCGATGGTTCAACAGCAGAAAAGAAAGAAGATCTGGAGTGGCGCAGCCTGCCGGTGGCCAAACGACTGGAGCATGCGCTGGTCAAGGGTATCGACAGTTATGTGAATGAAGATACCGAAGAGGCGCGCAAACAGTTCAACCGCCCCATCGAAGTGATCGAAGGACCGTTGATGGACGGCATGAACGTGGTCGGTGATTTGTTCGGAGACGGCAAGATGTTCCTGCCCCAGGTGGTGAAATCGGCCCGCGTCATGAAAAAGGCCGTGGCCTATCTGTTACCCTTTATCGAAGCGGAAAAATCGGAAGGCGCCAGAGCGGCAGGCAAGATCCTCATGGCCACGGTAAAAGGTGATGTGCATGACATCGGCAAGAACATCGTCGGTGTGGTGCTGCAATGTAACAACTTCGAGGTCATCGACATGGGCGTCATGGTCCCGGCCAGTGATATCCTGAAGAAAGCCAAAGAAGAAAACGTTGACATCATCGGCCTGTCCGGTCTGATCACGCCCTCGCTGGATGAAATGGTCCATATCGGCAAAGAGATGGAACGTCTCAACATGAGCATTCCGTTGTTAATCGGCGGCGCGACAACATCAAAGGCCCATACTGCGGTGAAGATCGATCCTGTGTTTAATAAAGGACAGGCCATCTGGGTGAAAGACGCCTCCCGTGCCGTGGGTGTGGCGCAAAACCTGATCAGCGACACCACCCGTGACAAATATCTGCAAGAGATCACCGAAGACTACGTCAAGGTGCGGGAAGCCCATGCCGGTCGTCGTGCACAGATCAAATGGTTGACCCTGGCGGAAGCACGCCGGAATAAAACCAATATCGACTGGAGCAACTACACCCCGCCGCTGCCCAAAGATACGGGTATCCAGATCTTTGACGACATGCCGCTGGAGTTCCTCAAACCCTACATCGACTGGACACCCTTCTTCCACACCTGGGAGATGAAAGGCAGTTATCCAAAGATCCTTGAAGATGAGGAAAAAGGGCAAGAGGCCAAAAAACTGTATACTGATGCGCAGAACATGCTGGCGCAGATCATTGATGAAAGATGGTTCAAGGCCAGAGCCGTGATCGGCCTGTTCCCCGCCAACCAGATCAATGAAGACGACATCGAAGTCACCGTTGGTAAAAAGACCGTTGTGTTAAATCAATTGCGCCAACAGACCGAACGTCCGCCGGGCAAACCCAACCGTTGTCTGGCTGACTATGTTGCACCCAAATCCACCGGCAAACCGGATGCCGTGGGTGCCTTTGTGGTCACCATCCATGGCGCGGAAGAAAAGGCCAAACAATTCGAAAAACAACATGACGACTATCACTCGATCATGGTCAAGGCACTGGCCGACCGACTCGCCGAAGCCTTCGCCGAACACATGCATGATCGCGTGCGCCACATCAACTGGGGCTTCGAAAAAGGTCAGTGGTCACCCTGCATCGGCATCGACGGCAAGGACTTCGACAACAACAAACTGGTGCATGAAGAGTACCAGGGCATCCGCCCGGCACCGGGTTATCCCGCCTGCCCGGAACACACTGAAAAGGACAAGTTGTTTGCACTGCTCAACGCCGAAAAAGCCACCGGCTGCAAACTCACCGAATCCAAAGCCATGTACCCCGCCGCCTCCGTGAGCGGCTGGTATTTTTCCCACCCTGACGCGAAGTATTTTGCCGTGGGCAAGATCAACCGTGATCAGGTGGAAGACTATGCGAAGCGGAAGGGGATGAAGCTTGCTGAGGTTGAGAAGTGGTTGTCGCCGAATTTGGGGTATGATCCGGATTAAAGAGTAGACGACATATAGGATGTACTAATTCAGTGAAGGCTATGGAAACGTGAGTGCAGTTAATTGGTTAGTGCCTATTTTGGGGCATGCCACTAATAAAATATACTTATGCATCCATTATATATTCTATGGGCATTTTTGCTGTTATTCCTTTATTTTTCAATAATTTCGTGTACTCTTACATATGTCAGCAGTCTTTTTCTTGACTTTTTATAAGTTTTTGACTACAAAACGCGGCCTTTTGAGTGTCGTGAGTTTTAATGTCTCAAGAGGATTGTTCGTAATATAAATGTAACCGGAGGGGTGAGCAATAATCGGTCTATCGCATTAGACACGATAAATGCTTGTGTTGATTACCATGAATCTAATTGCAAAATTTAATATGTTATTTCCGATGCCTCCATCAAAGAAGTCAACTGAAGCAAAATTAAAAGACGAAACTTGCAAGATTGTTGGGCAGGAAAGCAGAGGCAATGTTAATTTACAAAATAGAAAGTACTTGACGAAAAACGATGTAGAGAAGATAAAAGCTAGTATTCTATCATCGCTCTAAATCATATATTTAGATCGGGTCTTATTATTTTTAGTGGAGCCCTCCACAGTTTGGAGGGCTTTTCTCGTTTTTGGGAGTCGAGATGGACGCAGAAAAAGAGATTGCTGAAATATCTAAGCTTTACAGTGCAGCGGAAGATGCAACAAAAAATGTTGAAGATTTGCATGCCGATGGAATTGTAATACCTGCAATTAATGAATTACGTTATGCTGGCTATCATATTCTTAACGCGTTAACTTCTGAAAATGATGAAGATAAACGCAGTGAATTTTCAAAAGCTAAAAAACATTGTATTCGAGCAAGTTACGATGCAATTGAAGTTGGGTTACTAAGTTGTCTGGCCAAGTACAAAATATTTAGAGAAGAATATAAGTTTGAAGTAATTTCATCAGTTGTACCAGACTACTTGGATATTCAGTCTCTTGTTGGAAATATAAAGAAATTCATGGAGAAAGCTGACAAAAGCCAACGTGAAAAATATTTTAGCGAGCTTAAAAGCTTGTATGATAAGTTAAATCCAGCAATTGATAAGTTAGAATACGCCAGGGATCAGTTAAACAATGCAATGAATGCAAGAAGGAAAAAGTTTTATTTAACTATAATTACAATTATCCTTGGCGTAATTGCTGCAACATTTGCATTATTACGATATATCGATAATGACTCAACAACATCAAACTATGAGGTTTGTATGAAGGCATATTCAAAGAACAATTCAAGCAAGTCAAATTTAGAAACTGCTGTTAAGTTCTGCGACTCCTTAGTTAAGAAGAAAGTGAACTAATAAGACGCCCACTTTAAGAAGAAATAAAACCAATAGAACAAATTGGACAAACAAATGAACAAATAGGACAGCCATCTTAAGAAAATTATCGCCAAAAAATTTCTTCACAGAAACAAACAACACACCCATTTTTAAAATATCAAAAATAGAAATATTCTCGTCAAATTGAACAATTTTCAATCATTAAAATGTGAATATATTGGGTGAGGAGCAGATCTATTTTGGAAGTGTTGACCGGTTTATCAATAACCACATCACCGAGGCAGGGGCTACCCTCAACCAGTCATAACAAATAAGACACCCATTTTAAAATATCAATAATAGAAATATTCTTGTCAAATTGAACAATTTTCAATCATTAAAATGTGAATATATGGGGTGAGGAGTAGATCTATTTTGGAAATGTTGACTGGTTTATCAATAACCTCATCACCAAGGCAGGGGCTACCCTCAACCAGTCATTGATATGATATTTGGGGTCAGAGTAAAAACTGGTTATAAACAATCGTGCCCCTGCATATATTTTTACTCTGACCCCAAATGTCCCAGTTGGGTATTAGAGATGCAGGAAAAGAACAAAAATCTGTTACAGAGCCATCTAGAACATTAACTCCTGCAAAGGATAACAAGGACGATAAATACTGGAAGTATAATGATGCTTTATTATTTGGTTCTTGGATTCCACCAAAAGATACTGGGGGCTACTTTAATAAAACGCAAAAAACATTTAGAACATTTTTCATAATTGGTTTAGGAATAGTTGCCCTCGTGATTGTACTTGCTCTAATTATGGCGGCTAATCAAAAAATTGCATAACAAGTCGCTCGTTCGGAAGAAAACCAGAACAAATAGGACAGCCATCTTAAGAAAATTTAACCTTGTCTTTGCGAGCGTTAGCGCGGCAATCTCGTCATGCTGGCACCTGTCTTTTACGCTGTGGTTCGCCAACGGGCCATCCCATGGCCCGTTGCTCACCGGCATCATCCCTGTTGCCTCTTTTTGAATAATTGAAAACCAACCACTACCAGAATTGACAGGTTTTGGCTAATTCTTAAACAAAAATGTCAGCCTGAAAGAACCAGTCCTTTGAATATGGTGAGTGATGGGAGTATTTTACCCAGTACAGGGAAACAGGCAGATTCTTGAGATGCCTGCGAGAAACCACAACAAAATGAAGGTTCTTTTTATCAGCTTAAACAGGATTTAGACGAACGTACGTCTAAATAACTGTTAGGGCGAAAGAGATTTAAGTATGGAAAAGCAAGAATTTCTAAAGCAACAATTCTTATCGTTAAGAGAAGAAATAAAAGATACCAAGTCTCGAATATTTAAAATAATGGGATTTGGTCTTGTAGTTGTTCCTGCGGCTCAATTTTTAGCACAAGCTTATAAAATTGATACAGTAGCATTGTCACTACCTTTTCTTGTTATTGTTGTTGCCTTGCTTTATTTGGCAGAGAATAATGCTGTTATTCGTTGTGGAAGATATTTAAAACACCATATTGAGACGGAAATAAAAGAGGTCATAGGTTGGGAGGAGTGGCTGGAAACTAAAAGCAGCTATGATACGCGCTCTGTAGATAAATATTTATCTTATGCGTTTCACTTATTGTTCTTTGTGTATTTTATAAATTCAGTATTTCTGGCAACTAAATTTTCCATTTCATCATACGGGATGATTGTAACAGCAGTTATTTTGGGGGCGTATGTAGCTATTGGTGTATGGTTTCTAATATTTCTATTTAAAAATATAAAAGTATCTACTATTGTAGAACATGACAAAAATGAAAAGCCTTAAGAACCAGAACAAATAGGACAGCCATATTAAGAAGAATTAACGCCAAGTAACAAATAAGACACCCACTTTTAAAATATCAATAATAGAAATATTCTCGTCAAATTGAACAATTTTCAATCATTAAAATGTGAATATATGGGGTGCGGAGCAGATCTATTTTGGAAATGTTGACTGGTTTATCAATAACCTCATCACCGAGGCAGGGGCTGCCCTCAACCAGTCGTTGATATGAAACGATATAGCGACATCCTGGCTATGGAAAGAGTTGTTCACAGGCCCGTCGGCCCGGTGTTCGGATATAACCCAGTGACTGACAAGCCTGTTTGAGTTTGTAAACTGTTCCGACAAGTCCTTTAAAAGGACTTTCAAAGTGTTTACTCAGATATAACCACTGCTCGCCTTCAAGATGAAGGCGTTCCAGTATCGGCGGGAGTGTATCAGGTATAGATATTTGGGGTCAGAGTAAAAACTGGTTATAAACAATCGTGCCCCTGCATATATTTTTACTCTGACCCCAAATGTCCATAAACTGCTCAGTTTTCATTCAAAGATAAAGATATTTGTGGTCAGAGTAAAAACTGGTTATAAACAATCGTGCCCCTGCATATATTTTTACTCTGACCCCAAATGTCCCGGTTATGTAAATAGTGAATAAGGAAGAATTGACTAAAACATTGAAAGCGGCTGCTGAGTATTTTTCTCAGAGAGGGATTGCTGACTGGGAGCTCGAAGCAAGAGACGCAATTCAAAAAATAGAAAACAATGATTTTTCGTTTATTGAAAGTTTATGGCTAAAGTATGCGCCAACATGTGATATTGATGATTTATTGATTACAGATTACAAACCAGAAGAAGAGAAAGCTGTAAACGAGCTAAATGATAAATTGGCGGAAATAGCCAACTCTACCTTTGCTGCACTTGATAAAGCAAAAAGTGAAAACACATAACAATCACATTAACCATGCTCCCTCCGGTCGCCGGACGCTCCTATCGTCGCACCGGTTAAGTGGGCGTTATGTCGCATAAACGCATGGAAGAAGATTGGTACGATAAATTTCGGAATTCAGGGGACAGTATACCTATTTTTTTAAATGACTGGGGTGTTGCCAATTAATATGTATACTGTCCCCGGATTTCACATCACGAAAAACGCGGCCGGAGTACAATGTTTGCTAATATTCTGTGATGCTGATATTCAGTGTATGCTTGCCGTTAGTTTCAATAAATTTTATTCAGCAGGATTTCAATATATGCTTAAAAATGTATTTTTCACTGCCATGGTTGTTTTGAGTTCAACCAGCGCTTTTGCAGACTGCGCCAATCCAGTTACGACCGTTGAAAGGGGCTATTGCCTGGACTTAGAGTTTAAGGAGGAAGAAAGAAAGTTGAATGATGCGTATGACAGGTTTAAAAAACATGCAGAGAAATATTTTATAATATATTCTCCTTATTCAAAAACCAATGAGAACGCTGTCTTGCCTGCTTTAGAGGAAGCTCAGGATGCATGGCTTGAATATCGTGAGCAAAACTGTAAGTACTATGATTCAACATATTATCCGGGTACGGAAGCAGGGGTGGCCTATATTCGCTGCAAGAAACGTATGACAATTGTTCGGACTAAAGAACTGGAAAAGGAGTATCAGTTTTGGTCGTCAAAATAGGCTGATTTTTTTAGATGATAATCGGGGTCAGAAAACAATTCTTGCTAATATTCTAGGTTGCTTATATAAGAAACAATTATTCTCTGATCCCGTTTATCGCGGGAGGGGGTTAGTGGGAGGGTGGATATATATCAGTTCGCATCACCAAATCTTCCTTCAACCTCATCCTTGCATCCGTTAGCCCAGCAAGATCGACAAACACCAGATTTAAAATTTACCCTTTCGCCTCATTTATGAGCTATAGGGGTGGACTGTGTCCGCAATAAAAACTGGAATGACTACCTAAATGCATACTCAAAAAAACATTTAAACATAAATTTGTCAGAATTATTTACAATAAACGACATATTTATACTGTATGAAGTCCTACAAAAGTTTAAAAACCTGTAAGAAATAGTTATAAATGACTTTTTTTTACATGTCGTTAATGCTCTTTAGTTTGGTTTAAGGATTTTAGTGACTAAGATTTGTCAGATTAATTAACACTCATGCCAAGAATCAGCACTGCTTCATACTAACCATTTGTTTTAATTGTTTAATTACTGATGGCATGGTACATGCAATCATATCGAATACGATTCTGATGACACATGTGTGTTATGTACTTTAACACATCATCCATTGTTTAAGAGTCTGTCGATTGAAAATTAAACTATTAAGATGGAGTATTAAGTATGAGATATAAGATGAGTCATTATTTATTGTTTTTACTCGCCGGGTTATTCAGTTCAATTGCTAGCGCAGCCCCAAATCAAACTGCCATAGATTCAGTATCTGTTGATTTTAGAACCAACAAATAAGACACCCATTTTTAAAATATTAATAATAGAAATATTCTCGTCAAATTGAACAATTTTCAATCATTAAAATGTGAATATATGGGGTGCGGAGCAGATCTATTTTGGAAATGTTGACTGGTTTATCAATAACCTCATCACCGAGGCAGGGGCTGCCCTCAACCAGTCATTGATATGAAACGATATAGCGACATCCTGGCTATGGAAAGAGTTGTTCACAGGCCCGTCGGCCCGGTGTTCGGATATAACCCAATGACTGACAAGCCTGTTTGAGTTTGTAAACTGACCCGACAAGTCCTTTGAAAGGACTCTCAAAGTGTATACTCAGATATAACCACTGCTCGCCTTCAAGATGAAGACGTTCCAGTATCGGCGGGAGTGTGTCAGGTATTGCACCACGTTTATCCTCACGCAGGACACGTCCGGTCCAGTCTACCAATTCAATATAATCATCCAGACGAAAGGGGATACCTTCCGGTATCTCTTTTCTGGGGTAGCCGACCAGAGGAAAGAGTGTGGCAGGTTGTTGTTTGGGATGGGCGGGTATGGATGCCTGTTTTGCTTTTTCGATGCGGGTTTTGATGCTTGTATAATCAGATCTTTCAGGTGTTTTCGCCAGTTTTGCTCGTATCGGGTTTAGATCCACGTACGCCATACAAGCCAGTATAGCGGCATCATCCAATAATGCTTGTGATTTGAACCGGCCTTCCCAGAATCGGCCAGTGCAGTTATCTTCGGTGTTGGCCTGCCGGGCGATGCTTTCATTGAGTACCCGCATAAACCAGCTAATATCCATCAGGCGTTGCCGCCATATCTGAATATCTTTATCCAGTTGAGTCAGTTCAACTTTGCTCAATATTTCACCACGTTCATAACGCTGCGATAACAGGTTACCGCTAAACAGTTGATGCAAACGGCGAATTATCTCATCCCTGGCCCACTCTCCCGCCTGTTCAGCATTGACATGCAGGACCAGATGATAGTGGTTAGACATGATGGCAAGGCACACAGGTCAATGGCAAAGATAGTCACCAGATTGTGTAATTTCTCTTCAATCCATCCGCGTCTATGTTCGAATGATTGGCCGGTCAATGTGTCAGTACCACACAGAAATGCACGGCGAACACAACGGGAAACGCAATGGTAGTAAGGGGTTGCTGAGAGGGCGATCTGGGTATAACGTGGTTTGGGCATGATTAAATCCTTTTAACTGCCTTGAACTGAATATCCGTACTGCTCAAAACTACGCTTGATTCGGACTGATGTCAAGATTAGGATGGGTGTCCATGTAGGTAGGTCCATGTTTCCAAACCCGGTTTATTAAGGCTTAATATATGAACCAGATACAAATAAAATCCGCAGCAAGATTCCTCATAGATCGTCGCAATCATCGTGCTAACCGTGACAGACTTGCATTCGATCTGCGTCCAATGAGTAATGATGATGCGCTCGCTATTCAAAAGGCGACAATGGAGTTAATCGGTGACGAGGTCGGCGGCTGGAAAACGGTTTTACCTGTCGGCGATATACTGAATATAGCGCCAATATTTTCTTCAAACGTTCATGGTGCATCACACTACCCGGTTCGCTTCCAAAAAAATATTTGCCGCATAGAGCCGGAGATCGGTTTTCGGTTTAAGAAAGACTTGCCTGTGCGTGATTCAGCATATAGCGATAAAGAAATAAAAGATTCTCTTGCCGGTGCGCACATGGTGCTGGAGTTGATTGAAAATCGATATCACGGTGATGAAGAAGTTACTTATCTCGAAAATTTGGCGGACTGTCTTTTCAATCAGGGGTTGTATGTTGGACCGGAGATTCCTCTGGAAAAGGCTATTAATTCACCAGAGCTTGATTTTGTGCTGACTCAGGGCGAAAGTAAAATATTTAAAGGTAAACATCCCAACAACGGTCCCCTCTTGCCGGTGTTATGGATAGCAAATTTCCTCCGGGAACAGGGTGTTGGTATTAAATCCGGACAGGTGGTGACTACCGGCTCCTTTGCAGGCGTGCACGAAGTACAGGCGGGTAGTGTGTTTACTATAGTCTATGTTGGAGTGGGGGAGATGAAAATCAAATTTTAAGCATCAAGATTAGGTGGGTGTCCATGTAGGAAGTCCACAAAGAATACGAACCAAAAGAAAACCGCCCCTGCCGTCGCCATCCTGTTGTCCCGTCCGACTTTCCCATTGTGGTTCGCAGAAGGGGCGTCGCTCCCGGCATCCTGCCTACCGCGACATTAGTCCATCCCTGGACGTCGTCCTGTACCTCTGCTCACCGGCATCATCCCTGATGCCTCCGAATTGAATTCTAAAGTCGAACAGGACAGCGCGACTGCAAAGGGGAATTGATCCCTTTTCGCCAAATATAGTAATTCATAAATTGCTGGAATTATTACAATAATTGACAGGATTTGGGTGATGATCAATCAGTAATTATTATTTTTGTGCACATCAAGCTTTGGCTATCAGGTAAACAGGAGTATGTTGTCTGAACAGAATGGGTAGCGGGGGACTGGAATAATTGTTTCTTCGATGAGCCGCTCTGATTGTCGGAATATATATCACTCTTGCTGCTGTTTTGCTCAATACATCTATCGCGATAAGGAGACGGACATGAAATATATGCTGTGCAGTATTCTCGCATTTCTGTTTTCAACTGCTCACGCTGACACATTCAAAATTGGCAGTAGAAACCTTGTATATATACCTGCGCCTGATGGATTTTCTCTTGTAACCAGTGATATGGAAATGGTAAACCGAATGTTCAAACACCTGGTTGTTCCAGGAAATGAGCCTTTGGCTTACTATATACCGAATTCACAGATCGCTAGCGCAAAATCAGGCAGTATGCCAACATTTACAAGATATTTCATGGTAACTGTTGATGATAGTTTTAAAAAGCCAACAATAGGAGTCAAGGACTTTGCAAAAGTAAAGGAGGTTTACAAGATCGAATTGAATAATATTATAAAGGAAGTAAAAGAAAAAGTTCCAGCTTTCTACAAAAAAGCAAGCGAAGATATTAGTGTTGAATTTGGTCAAAATTTTGAAGTCAATATGATAAAAATGTTTCCGCTTGAGCTTCATCGTGAAAATATTAATTCATTATCGTATTCAATGTATATGAATTTGGGCGGAGTTGATGAGCCGGGTTATATCGGAGCTGTCTATACGTTTACTATTTTAAATGTTAGTGGAAAAGTCGTTTTTCTTTATTGTTATGGTTTGAAAAATGACATTGAGTGGACCCGGTCAGCATCCAAAGCTTGGGAAGATGCTATTTTGTCAGGCAATAACCCGGCTCCACAGCTTTCTATGAATTTCGATGAAACAAAAGATTCTACGGACACCATGAAACAATTTTGGAAGGACCCTGTATTTCGAACGCTTATCATTGTGTTTATTTTCGGTCTTATCAGGTCGGCTTTTAAGTCATCCGAATAAAACGGGCCACAAAAACAGGATAAAAGGGGTCGGTGACAAATGCGTCTCATTCGCATTTACATTTGAATTATGATATACCATATATAATAGCTATCAAGGAAAGATGTTTAGCTTAACAGAAAAAAGATTTTGCCATACCCTGGAGGCTATTGAAAAAATGATTGACTTAAGTGAAAAAACAATCGAAATAATTAAAATACTTTTCCCTCTCAGTCAACAGGGGAAAGTAGAAGAACTGTTAAAAGTCGAATGCGCGGATGATATTCCATTTTGCGAAAACCATGACAAATATAACATGGAAAGAATACGATTTTCTGTTCTAAAACTTAGCGAAAGAAACATGGGCAAACTTGTAGCGGCGATTGAATTGGCGAAAACTGATTGGCGCGATTTATTCATGGCGGCAGGTTTTGGCTTCGATACGAATGCCCACAAGAAGTGGAATCCATAAATGCCGATAACGAAAAACAGGCTCAGAGAACAATTGTTTCCAATATCAGAGTAAAATGTCCTCTGAGCCAACTTGTCTCGATTACATGGTCAATGCTACGATATCGCCGCGACTAACAATAATAGTATCGTATTCCCGGTTTCGTCCGGTGACATGATCAGGTTCAATGGCTGTGACTACCATTCCGATGCTGTGACCGCCCCGCAGGTAAACCAGGACTCCCTTTTTATCCTCCATACTATTCTTCAATATATCAGCAAACATTAATATTCTCCTTTACTGGTGTTTTAACTGTCCATTGCCACCAATGTTTTAGCAGCAGGTATCCGATAGCACTATAATATCGCTTGCGGAAAATATTATAATGAAAATACTCGCACAGTAACAATGCGATAACCACAATTTTACTGACTATCTGGTTAACTGACCGAAATGGTGGAAACATAAAATGAGACGGGATTATTGCTTGGCCACGTCGACTGACTGAGTAAGATTTCCCCGATTATTATCAATTCACTGGTTCTTGATCATATATGGTTCCAAATGTCTCGTGCTCCAGGTATTCCAGGAAGGTATCAATTTGATGACCAATCAGTTCACACAAAACAACCAAAAGGAATCCACAGTGTACATAGTGAATAACCGCGTTCCTGTCGCCGAAGGCTATGAAGAAATGTTTGAAGATCGCTTTCGCAAACGTGCCGGTCAGATAGAAAAACAACCCGGCTTCGTCAGTATGAGCATCCTCAAACCTGAAACTGACGATACACCCTACGTGGTCATGACCGTCTGGCAAGACAAGGTCGCTTTTGAAGCATGGGTCGGCAGCGAAGACTTTAAACTGGCTCACCAAAACCCCATGCCCAAAGAATCTTTCAATGGCGCAGGAAAACTGGAAATGTTTGATGTGATTATTGAAGCATAAATGGTCAGGATGACATTTAAATTACAGGGGTCGGTGACAAATGCGTCTCATTCAAATTTACGTTATTTTTATGATAAGATAAAGGTGATGGAGGATTTGATTTTGTACATTTCGTGGAAATGGTTAATAAATAATCCGTCCACTTTATTGGAAGATACAAGTGTGATTATGGATAATTTTCAATGAGATTCGTGCTTATAATATTAATTATTCTTATCCTTTCCGGTTGCCAAAATAATACATACATAGAAGGACCGGAATTAATTGAAGGGAACATTAGAAACCTGACAATTGAATCATTGGAAAATGGTGCTAACTCTGCTGTCATTAAAGATCATGCCTCAATAAAAACAGTTGAATATTTGTTCTCAAAATACAGGTGGGAAAGAAATAATGGCAGGAAACTTACTCCTTCATATAAGTTTACAATTATCACCAAGGACGATAAACAAATTAATTATTGGGTGGGTGCATACTCTGATTTGAATGAGTTTCCATGTTATCGATTATGTTCTGGTTGGTGGGTAATCGCATCAGATAATGAGAATAAAATGAATGGGAATATATATAAGTCAATAAGCAATAGCTCACAAATGTATGAGCTGGCATTGCTGCTGGATAATGTTGAAAATCAGCCTAACAAGGGCCCCAACCGACGCTAAAAAGCAACGTGGCTGAACCTTAAATTTTTGAGTAAAAAAGAAATGACGAACGGTTTCAGAGAACTATTGTTTCTAATATTAGCTGACACTAATGTTGCCTAAATTTTTCTCTAACCCAACTTATTGTCGCAGGATAGTGTTGGGTGTACAGTTATATATTTGCCGTATGACAGTATGCCAATTATTGCCGTTTTTATGAGCAGAAGAGATTCGGTTGAACTTGTGTTATCACAGCAGACTGTTTCGGTTGTATGG
>Ga0224506_10001371_pt1 | contig 17581 bp, 16 predicted proteins | sample SF_Jan12_sed_USG_2_FD_169108 | JGI IMG/M metagenome (GOLD analysis project Ga0224506, IMG submission 169108) | Sediment microbial communities from San Francisco Bay, California, United States - SF_Jan12_sed_USGS_8_1 | ecosystem: Environmental > Aquatic > Marine > Sediment | place: USA... | reverse complement strand
TTCTTCGGCAGTTTATGTATACCAAGTTCGTGATTGTGGTCGACGACGATATCGATGCTCGAAACTGGGAGGATATAATCTGGGCAATCTCTACCCGCGTGGATCCGGCGCGTGATACCACGATTATCGAAAACACACCTATCGATTACCTGGATTTTGCTTCACCTGTATCAGGTCTCGGTTCAAAAATGGGTCTTGATGCTACTAATAAACTGCCGGGTGAAACGGCACGCGAATGGGGTACACCTATAGAGATGGATCAGGCTGTGGTTAGAAGAATAGATGAAATATGGGATCAACTGGGTATAGACCGGACTGATTAAAAAGCTTCAATTGTTTATTGAAAGCGGGTTCGCGTCAGTCACTTTGCACCAGCGGTTAAATTCAAGGATAATTTGAACAGAAATTAGACTGGAGGATGAATCAATGCGATCAATCATGGTGCTAAATTCAAAAGGTGGTTCAGGGAAAAGCACTCTTACGACAAATCTGGCGAGTTATTACGCCATGCAAGGCAAGAAAGTAGTATTAGTCGATTTTGATCCTCAATTATCCAGCTTCGACTGGTTAGCCGCTCGAAGTGGTGGCCGAAAATCTATAACAGGTGTAGATGCATCGAAAGGTAACTATCGTTCGCCAAGAAATGTCGATTATATTATTTATGATACGCCAGCAGCTGTTTATGGTAACGAGCTGAATGGTTTCCTGCGACGAGCCCAGAGTATTATTATTCCCGTATTACCTTCCCCTATTGATATGCGTGCTGCAACACCATTTATTCAGAAAGTATTGGCTAATGGTCGAGTGTCCCGCAAAGAATGTCGAGTTGCGCTAGTTGCTAATCGCTGCCGTGAGAACACCAATGTCTACCATCAGCTCGACAGTTATCTTAAAAAAGTCCGTAAAGCACCATTTATAAGCGTATTACGTGAAACTCAAAACTATAATAAAGCTGCTGAACGAGGCCTGGGTATATTTGATCTGGCACCCTATCAGGTAACACGAGACAGGGACCAATGGGAGCCTATTATTAAGTGGCTGAATAGTAAACGCAGTATGCCGATTAATTCGCGCTAGGTTTCTAGTCCAGGGCTTTTTCGACGGCCAGTTGGGCGTGAATCGAAGTCGTATCGTAGAGCTTGACGTCGGTGTCCTCCTGACTAACCAGCATACAGATTTCCGTACAGCCCAGGATAATAGCCTCGCAGCCGCGTTGCCGCAGCCGTTCGATAATATCGAGGTATATTTTTCTCGATTCTGTACGGACATCGCCTAGAACCAGTTGTTGATAGATAATATCATGAACCTGTTTTCGATCGTTGGAATCGGGAACCACGACGTCGATGCCATAATGGTCACTAATCCGTTTTCTATAAAAGTCCTGTTCCATGGTAAAGGCGGTACCGAGTAATCCGATCCGTCTAATGCCGTCCGCTTTTAAAACATCGCCGGTTGCATCGGCGATATGCAACAAAGGAATATCGACAGTAGCCGTGACTGAATCTGACACCCGATGCATGGTATTGGTACAAATCAGAAAAAAGTCCGCCCCTCCTGCTTCCAGTGACTGTGCCGCTGAGGCCAGTATTTCTGCGGTGCCATCCCAGTCACCGGCATGTTGTAGTTTTTCGATGGGTGAAAAGTCGACGCTATATAGTAATATTTTGGCGGAATGTAACCCGCCTAATTTACTCCGGATACCTTCGTTAATCTGCCGATAATAGTATTCGGTACTTTCCCAGCTCATGCCGCCGATTAAGCCGATGGTTTTCAAGTTTTTGTTCTCCGGTTTTACTCGCTGCATGATAGCATTTAAGGAATGAATCGAACTTACGAATTTACCATGCAATTGTCCGCAGAGAAAACGCGGATTATTTATCAGGGACAGGCAAGATTCCTGCTGGTAACTACCGACCATGGCATTAAGTTGCAATTGCCGGCGCAAAACTTCAGGTCCTATGTGACTAATGAAGGAATAAACGGGCGGTTCAGTGTAGAAATAGATGAAGACAATAAAATTCTACAACTTTCTAAATCAGTCTAATTTAGCCACTATTTCTTTGTGCTTGTTTGTAATCGATTTTGCTCTGTTTACGGGTCTTACTCTGAATTCGGGCATCATTGCCGATATGTTCTTCGCCTCTTTGTTTCGCCAGCTGTACCTGCTTTTCGCGTTCACGAAAACGAGCCCTTTCCTCGTCTGACTTATTATCGTAACAGGCGGGGCAGCTGACACCCTGCTGATATTTGGGACTGTCTTTGTCTGCTTCGGTTATTGGCAGGCGGCAAGCGTGGCACTGGTCGTAACTGCCTTTCTCAAGAGCATGGTTAACACTGACGCGATTATCAAAAACGAAACACTCTCCCTGCCATAGCGATTCTGCTTCTGGAATCTCTTCGAGGTATTTCAGGATGCCACCTTCTAGATGGTAAACCTCTTTAAATCCGAGTTCCTTAAGATACGCGGTCGACTTTTCACAACGAATACCGCCGGTACAAAACATAGCCACCCGCCCCTGTTTTTCCTTGTCCAGGTGATTTTTGGCGTACTCCGGGAAATCCCGGAAGCTTTTGGTGTTTGGTAGAGTGGCATTTTTAAAACTGCCAATGGCTGACTCGTAGTCATTGCGCGTATCGATCACCGTGACTTCGGGGTCCGAAATGAGTTCGTTCCACTCGCCAGGCTTTACATAAGTGCCTACTACCCGGTTAGGGTTAATGCCTTCGATACCCATGGTGACTATCTCTTTTTTTAATTTAACCCGGGAGCGATAAAAAGGCATTTCCTTGTCGTAAGAGAATTTGCACTCGAGCGGTTCCAGCCGCGGATCCTGCCGAAGCCAGTCGAGCAAATTATCGATGGCCTGCTGTGAGCCGGCGACTGTGCCATTGATACCTTCGGGTGCGAGTAATAGCGTTCCGCGAACATGATTTTGCAGCATCATATTAAGAAGTGGCAGGCGTAAATCCTGATGGTTATCGAGCTGAATAAATCGATAAAGTGCAGCGACAACAATGTCTGACATGGAAGAACCTGGCAGCTAGCCGAAACGTAAATTCGGTGCCGAAATTAAAAAACCCGCCATTCTAGCCTAACCCTGGCTTTGGCTAAAGGTCTAGTTCACCGTTTTTTCCTACCACGTCGATAGTGTGGCCGGATATTTTAATTTGGTCCCCGGCAGATATTTTTTTGCGTTTGCGGGTTTCTACCTCGCCATTAACACTGACCAGGCCGTCAGCTATGGCCTGTTTGGCGGAACCGCCACTGTCCGAGATACCTTCGTACTTTAGTATCTTGTAAAGTTCGACAAATTCCGATTCAAGTTCTGTGATTATTTTGGAGGTATCATTCATGATTCTAATATTAGTAGAAGCGCTGAATATTTCATTATAAATTATTATGTTAATAAGAGAGAATAGCAGGAATTACTTTTAGCAGGATTCTTATGATTCAGTGGTACCCCGGCCATATGCACAAGGCTAGCAAGGAATTTAAGAAAATTCTGCCGCAGGTTGATTTGGTTGTTGAGGTTCTCGATGCACGCTTGCCCTACTCCAGTGAAAACCCGATGCTGGCGAATTTACGTAAGGGTAAACCCTGCATTAAAATTTTGAACAAAAGTGACCTCGCGGATCAGGATCGTTTACGCGCCTGGCAGAATCGCCTCGAAGAGGATAGTCAGGTGAAAACTCTGACCTGTAGCCTTGAGGACAAAGTTATTTCAGGATTGATGGATCTTGCCCGGGGTTTGATTCCAAAAAGAAATAATCGATCTTCGATGATCTATGCCATGATTGCAGGTATACCGAACGTCGGTAAGTCGACCCTGATAAACCGCATAGCGGGTCGCTCCATTGCTAAAACTGGTAACGAAGCCGCGCTTACTCGTATGCAGCAGCGCATCGAAATATCTGCGGAGCTGACGCTTATCGATACACCAGGCATGCTTTGGCCCAATATCGAAAACGAAAATAGTGGTTATCGTCTGGCTGCCACCGGTGCGATTCGCGACACAGCGTTAGATTTACAGGAAGTTGCCTGCTTCATTGCAGAGTTTTTTCTGAACGACTATCCGCAACGTATTCAGCACAGATACTCGATTGATAAATTACCGCCTACCGAAATAGAATTGCTTGAATTAATAGCGCGTCAGCGAGGATGCATAGTTTCAGGTGGCATGATAGATTTTGAAAAAGTAGCCCGCTTGCTCATCACGGAATTACGCAGTGGAGAACTCGGCTCGGTATGTTTTGAAACACCGGAGATGATCGAAAAGGAAATGGCCCTGGTAGAAATTATCCGCCAACAGAAAGCGGAAAAAAAAGCTGCACGCAAGAAATCTAAATAGAGAGAATAAATATGACCATACGCCTCGCGACCATAGAAGACGCCCAATCGCTGTCTGAATTTAACCAGAAAATGGCTTTCGAGACTGAAGCAATTACCTTAATTCCAGAAGTTATCGATGCCGGGGTGAGAGCAATGATTTCTAATCCGCAGATGGGATTTTACCTGGTGGCAGAAGATGATAATGAAATTCAGGCTTCGCTTATGGTGACGACCGAATGGAGCGACTGGCGTAATGGGATGTTCTGGTGGATTCAAAGCGTCTACGTTAAACCCGATTTCCGACGAAAAGGTTTATACCGACAACTCTATCAACAGGTTAAATCGCTGGCCGAAGCTGAAACGGGGGTTTGTGGTTTTCGATTATACGTCGAGCACGATAATAAAATCGCTCAAGACACCTACCACTCACTGGGCATGCAGGAAACGGCCTACAAGCTATTCGAAGAACTTAAAAACGATACCCGTTTCAGTCAGGACTAAAAGCGAAGCTTGCACAGTTAAGCGACAGTCCTTATAGTAAGCCTTCCTCAACGGGGTGCGCCAGGCGCTGAGAGCTGTGAACAACAGCAACCCGATGAACCTGATCCAGTTAGTACTGGCGTAGGGATGTGAGCGAATTATAGTTTGAAGCCCCCTTCCCCGCGTCGTTTATTTTTTAGGGGAAATTATGTCCAGAATTACACAAGTTTTAATCACAGTATTTTGTCTGCTACAGCTTACTAACGCCTCTGCGGGAAAACAGACTTTAACTATCTACACTTATGATTCGTTTACCAGTGACTGGGGTCCCGGTCCACAGGTAAAGAAAGCATTTGAAGAACAGTGCGACTGTATCCTTGAGTTTGTCGGCCTCGAAGATGGTGTTGCCTTATTAAGCCGTCTTAAACTTGAAGCGACTAATACCAAAGCAGATCTTATTTTAGGAATAGATACCAATTTAACCGCAGAAGCCAGGGCGACCGGATTAATCGAGCCCCACCAGATATCGACTGGACCCACGACATTACCTACGGACTGGAAAGACACCTACTTTCTACCTTACGATTACGGCTATTTTGCTTTTGTTTATAACAAGGAAATATTACCTAACCCACCTACTAGTTTGAAAGAACTAGTGGAAAGTACGGATGCTCCGGAAATTCTTATTCAGGACCCCAGGACCAGCACACCCGGATTGGGCTTTTTGCTGTGGATGAAAAAAGTATATGGTGATGAGGCTCATAAAGCCTGGGTAAAGTTATCGAAACGAGTTGTCACAGTGAGTAAGGGCTGGAGTGAAGCATACGGACTGTTTCTAAAAGGTGAAGCTCCGATGGTATTGAGTTACACCACCTCCCCTGCTTATCACATTATTGCAGAGGAGGATAAACGATTTGCCGCCGCCAGTTTTGAGGAAGGTCATTATCAACAGATCGAAGTGGCCGGTCTAATTGCATCAAGCAAGAAGAAAGCACTGGGGCGCGAATTTCTGACCTTCATGATGAGCGAAAAATTCCAGTCCATCATACCGACTACAAACTGGATGTATCCCGCTGCATTAGAGCAAGACCAATTACCAGCAGCTTTTAAAGACCTGGTTAAACCCGGTCATACTTTGTTATTCAAAGATACTGACATTGCCAAAAACAGGAAACAATGGATTAGCGAATGGCTGGAAGCCATGGCTGAATAACTGCCTCTTAATTATGACAAAGCCAACCATGAGCGCCTATCCAGTTCTTGCGATACTGGCGTTTATGGTGCTGGGGCCGATGATGGCGTTGTTAACGGTTACAGGCGTCTCTGTTATTGAATCGGAGAGCCTGTCTTTCTGGAAGAGTGCTTATCTTCGCCGGGTATTGATTTTTAGTTTTTGGCAGGCGTTCCTGTCAACAGCTTTGAGCGTCAGTCTGGCGATTATCGTGGCGAGGGCTTTTGCGCGCTATGGCTGTTTCCCTTTTCGAAATTTAATACTCAAACTATTTGGCCTGCCGCTGGTAATACCGGCCGTTGTCGCGGTTTTCGGACTGGTGTCCGTTTTCGGTACCGGGGGCTGGATTCCTCTGGGACGAGATTTATACGGCCTGAATGGTATATTGCTCGCGCATATATTTTTCAACCTGCCGCTTGCGGTACGTTTACTATTACCTGCCTGGAAATCGATTCCAGAACAACACTGGAAACTGGGCCAACAGCTCGGTATGAATAGCTGGCAACAGTGGAAATATCTGGAATGGCCGACACTTAGAGAGAACCTTCCGGGTGTTGGAGTTCTGGTATTTATGCTTTGTTTAACCAGCTTTGCGGTGGTTCTTACACTTGGGGGTGGACCAAAAAGCACGACACTGGAGGTCGCCATTTATCAGTCATTGCGATTCGATTTCGAGCCTGCCCAGGCAGCAGTGTTAGCGGCATTACAATTGAGTCTTTGTGCAACTGTTGCACTGATCAGTTTTCGCTTACAGAAATTACCCGAAGTGGAAATCACTTCTACCGCCCTGCAATGTCCGGTTGATACAAACACATTAAAGTTAAACGCCGTGATTTTGTTAGCGGCAGTGGTGTATGTTGCAATGCCGATGATTGCTATGTTATTCGAAGCATTTACCGGACCGGTTAGACAGGTGTTGAGTAATCCGGCGTTATGGCGCTCGGCCGCGCTAAGTCTAAGCATTGGTATGATTGCCGCCACGCTGTCAATATTGGCTGCATGGCTGATACTCAGGAGCGCCAGCGATTTGTATTATATAAAACGAAAGCACAAGGCTGCTTATCTGGAAATGGCGGGCTCTATTGTTTATGTCGTTCCACCCCTGGTGATTGGAACGGGTCTATTTGTATTAATAGCGCCACGATTTAATGTGTTTGACTGGGCTATTCCTATCGTGATTTTAATCAATGCTATGACGGGACTGCCTTTTGCGATAAGAGCACTCGGACCGGCAATGCGGCAGAACAAAATGCGTTATCAGCGTCTGTGCGAAAGCCTGAACCTGGATGGCTGGAATCGGTTTAAAACGGTTGATTGGCCCCTGCTGCGTAAGCCGCTTGGACTTGCCATGGCGCTGGTTACCGCTTTGGCGATGGGTGATCTTGGCGTCATCGCATTGTTTGGGACGCCCGAAACGACGACCTTGCCTTTGCTGCTTTATCAGCAACTCGGAGCCTACCTGATGTCAGAGGCAGCGGTTACAGCGGTGTTTCTGCTAGGTTTTTGCCTGTTGGTATTCTGGCTGCTCGAAGGCATCATTGGTGGTAGAGAAAATGTTTAGCATTAGACAGTTGTGTTTTACCTATACGGATACTGAAAATAACACTGTGATGCCAATGAGTTTTGAACTTCAGGCCGAGCGAGGAGAAATTTTAAGCCTTATCGGCCCGAGTGGTTCGGGTAAGACCAGCCTTCTGAATTTAATCGCCGGGTTTATTCAGGCCAGTGCGGGACAGATTTTCGTTGATGGGGAAGATATTCAACAACTACCCCCGGCGCAGCGACCTGTGAGTATGGTGTTTCAGTCTCATAATCTATTTCCGCATTTAGATGTATTTACCAATATCGCGTTGGGAATTAATCCATCGTTAAAATTAAGTGTAGATGAGCATCAGTCGATAGAAGATGCATTGGTGACTTTGGGGCTGGAAGGCTTCAAAAAAAGAAAACCCGGACAATTATCGGGCGGACAGCAGCAGCGCGTAGCGATTGCTAGAGCTCTGGTACGCGAGCACGACATTTTATTACTTGATGAACCGTTTGCTGCACTGGGTCCGGCGATGCGAGCCGAATTAATAATGGCACTAAAGGAGCTGGTGTCACGTCGAAAAATGATCGCTTTAATGGTTAGCCATCAACCAGCAGATGCGTTACTCGCTTCGAAGCACACTGCCTTTATTGACAATGGACAGGTCATTTCGATTCAGAAAACCAGCGAACTATTAAATGACAGGAAACGACAGGAAATTATGAGTTATCTGGGGTCTGAGTGAAAATAGACGAATCGTATTTCGCCGAATTATTCCGGATAATTCCCCTGCTAAAATCCTGTCATCCGCAGGACTTTAGGATAGACAGGGTTTCTGGCTTTACTAATAACAATTACCGGCTTCGGAACCAGCAGCATGACTGGATTTTGAGAGTGCCGAAGGATAAAACAAATATTTACATCAACCGGGATAACGAAGCACTAAATATTCAGCACGCGAACGCGCTCGGGCTGGCACCGAAAAGTTTGTGGCGCAGTCCTGGTGGATTAAGCCTGACACCCACGTGCCGACAAACTCGAAATTTTCAGGCCCAGGATATGTACGAAATGGCTCTGAGAGAAAAACTAATGATGAATATCTGTCGTTTACATACTAGCGATAACGATTTCCACGGTAGCGTGGATCTGCTCAAATTGTTGCCGGAATATCTGGCACTGGTGCCTAAAGAGCATAAGCTCACCCTAAAGCCTTTTGTGCACGAGGCTTTAACAAAATATTCACTAATCGAAAAATACGATAATAAACGGGTGCCATCGCACAATGACCTGGTACTGGAAAATATTCTCGTCGAAGGTCCCGGTAGAATTTGGATTATAGATTGGGAATATTCCGCGATGGCATCTCCCTACTGGGACCTCGCTACCTTATGTAATGCATCCAGACTTGATGCAGGGTATACCGAGGAACTACTGGCGTTATACAAAAAGGACTGTGCCGAACTTGAACTCGATATTCTTTTAATCTATCAGTTTTTGCTACAGCTTCTATCTATCTGCTGGATGGCGGTATTTACTGAGCAGGACCTGGAGTATGAACTAGACTACCTGAATAGCTTTTATTATTAAGCAGCTGGTGGCGATTCGGACAATTTATCTATAAAATTGACTGGATGGGCAGAACCTGCACGAAGAATAAATGTAGAAACCGCCGCGCCTGCTATATGGCCAAATTTGCTGGCTATCTCTCAGATACTTGTCTATATATTCTGTATGGTCAAGCCCCGATAATTATTGCTTACGAGGTCGTTTGAAAAAGGCGTGAAGAAACCCTACTGGAAGGCAGACTGGATGATTGGTCTGCTGGTAATGCTAATTTTTTTGATGTTGACTGAAACGCCACTGATGCGTCCGCTGGACGGTTACGCCTATGATCTGGGCATGGGATTTTTTTCCGATAAACAGCCCAGCGATGAAATTGTCGTCGTGGCGATCGACGATAAATCTTTAAGTCAGCTAGGTGCGTGGCCCTGGCCCAGAGATTTAATTTCTGAGGTCACATGGCAACTGGCTAAATCTAAGCCCAAAGTAATTGGATATCAATTACCTTTTGATGCGGCTCAAGGTTTGAAAGCATTGGAGTCAGTCGATAAATTACGCGAAGTTTTAAAGACAGAAAAGATATTAAAGCGCCAGGTTAGAGAGGCGATACAAACCACCACCGAAGAAATTAATACCGATTTTAAGCTTGCCTCGGCTTTACGTTCTGCGGGACGAACCGTTCTCGCTATGCCATATCTCGCGACTAGCACTACGCCTCAAGACGTTGGTGAGCTACCTGCATACCTGAAAAGATTTAGCCTGGAAAAATCGGCTGGTAATAGCGAAAGGCAGGATATGCAGCTAACCGAAGCCGGGTATATCTCGCCACCCATCGAAATTTTGAGCAAGCAGGTTGGTGGTATTGGCGTTGTCGAATCACTGGTAAGTAACCATCAGCCTGCACGCCAACAACCTTTGGTTATCCGACATGGCGATTACTATCTGCCGTCCTTCCCGCTGATACTATACGCTCGCTATCAAGGACTGGCAGCCGAGCACATAACTCTCGATTCGACCGCTGGTTTGCAGCTGAAAAATGAAGTATTGGCAGCCGATCAGAACATGTTGCTATACCCGCGTTTTTACCAGGGAACCGAAGACCAGCCAGCTTTCAAAGTATTTTCGTTTGTTGATGTGCTCAATGGTGATATTCAGACGGACAAGTTTAAGGGCAAAACTATTATTATCGGAATGACCGCCGAGCAGGAGTCAAAACTTATAGAGACACCAACCGGAGAATTCATGGCTCCACCCATGATAACAGCCCATACCTTGTCGAGTTTGTTGAATAAGGAATCATTCCGGGTGCCAGTCTGGGCGGATCAGGCGCAAAAAATAGCGATTATAGTCATAGGCCTATACCTGATGTTTGGTTTTCTGCGTCTGGGTAGCGCGAGCGGATTTATTATCAGTTTGTTTTTATTATTGTTGATGGTCAGTGCTCATTTTATGCTGATGCGATCAGAGTCGAGCTGGGTGCCATTGATGGCGGCGATTATGACACTGTTGACCGGATACATAATTCTTGGTGGCAGGAAGATGGTCGATAGTCGTGTGGGTGCTATTTACCAGGCGTTGTCGGCGGCAAATCGTCAACTCGGAGAATCATTCCAGGCGCAGGGACAGCTGGATCAGGCTTTCGATAAACTCCAGCGCTGTGAAGTCGATGAATCTCTTTTAGGCCAAATTTATAATCTGGGTCTTGCTTACGAGCGCAAGCGTCAGTTCAATAAAGCCGTAACGGTGTTTAAATATATCCAAAGCGTGGACAGGAAATATAGCGATGTAGCAGAGCGTATCGAGCAAAATACCAATATATCTGGCGCCGTGGTACTTGGCGGTGCTGCAACGACTGTTACCAATGCCAAATTAATTCTCGGCAACAGCGGGATGCAAAAGCCCAGACTTGGCCGCTATCAAATAGATAAAGAAATTGGTCGTGGTGCAATGGGTATGGTGTATCTGGGACGGGACGAAAAGATTGGTCGTACGGTAGCAGTGAAAACTATGATGTTGTCGGAAGAAATCGAAGCTGACAAACGCGAAGCCGTTAAGAGCCGGTTCTTTCGCGAAGCCGAGGCTGCGGGGCGATTGAATCACCCTAATATTGTTACCGTATACGATGTCGGTGATGAAGAAGATCTGGCCTATATCGCAATGGATTTTCTCAAGGGGAAAGATTTAAGCGCTTACTGTAAAAAGAAAAATTTACTACCCATGTCGGAAGTATTCGAAATCGTTATGAATGTTGCCAATGCCCTCGATTATGCACACCAACAGCATGTCGTTCATCGTGATATTAAACCCGCCAATATTATTTACGATAAAAAGTCGCGTTCTACAAAGATTACAGATTTTGGCGTGGCCTGCTTAACCGATGCCAGTAAAACCAAAACCGGTACTGTACTCGGTAGTCCATATTACATGTCGCCCGAACAATTAGCCGGTAAAAAGGTCGATGGTCGTTCGGATTTATTTTCTCTAGGGGTAACACTTTACCAGATGCTCGCCGGTGAATTACCGTTTGCAAGTGATTCCCTGGCAAACCTGATGTATAAGATTACCAACGAAAAGCACCCAGACATCCGCAGCCTCCGTCCCGATGTACCCAACTGTGTCTACACATTAATCAACAAAACCCTGCATAAGGATTTAAATAAACGTTTTCAAACGGGAGAGCAGATGGCTTCTTCGATGGAACGTTGTTATGAAAAAATACTCGAACAGGTAAGTTAATTATTTGCTGATGATTTTTGGGTAGTGGGTAGAGTAGTGCGACAATTATTCTTATCGTTGTTTCTTTTTTTTAGTTCAGCCAGCCCGGCAGAGCCTGTTAGTACCGGATATCTGGATAGTATTGCTATAGATGGCCACGACCCGGTTGAATATTATTCCTCCGAAGTACGCAGTAAACATATCGAAGTCAAAGGCTTTAAACGTTTTGCAGTAGATTGGAACAATGCCCGTTGGTTATTCGCGTCCCAGGCCTCGGCAGATAAATTCGAAGCTGATCCCGATAGCTATGTGCCCCAGTATAATGGTTTTTGTTCAAATGCGTTGGCACTGGGCGAAGGATTGATCCGCACGGATGGTACAGTGTGGGAATTTTTTGGTGACAAATTACATCTGTTTTACGCTGAACGTGGTCGACAGCGTTGGTTAGATGGTGACTGGGCCAGCTATAAAGAAGAAGCCGATGCGGCCTGGGAGCAGTTAAGGAATCAATAGTTGGCGCTAATCAATTGAAAAAACACGGTGATACAAATTACACAAAATATTGTTATTGGCGATGATGAAGTCGAGTTGACGGCAATCCGTGCCCAGGGAGCGGGGGGGCAAAACGTTAACAAGGTATCATCGGCGATTCATTTGCGTTTCAATATTAAAGCTTCTTCTTTACCGGAGTTGTACAAACATCGTTTACTATCACAGGCTGACCATCGTATTAGCAAAGATGGAATTCTGGTTATCAAGGCCCAGAAGCATCGAACACAGGATAAAAACCGGCAGGATGCGCTAGACCGAATAATAGAGATAATTCAGTCGGCGGGAGATGTGCCGAAGGCGAGGCGCGCCACTAAAGCGACCAGGGCCTCTCAGCGAAAACGAGTAGATAGCAAAGTTAAGCGAGGTAAGACGAAAGTGTTAAGGAGTAAAATTTTAGACAAGGAATGACTTTGCGGAGCTGTTCGGGACTAGTCTTAACGATCTCGGAATTATAGATAAACCAGGTTGATATCAATACTGTAGCGAGGAGGCTAAGTAATATCGTAGATAAATAGATAATATTGGAAGCTTCGGGTATTTTTTAAAGATGATTTCTCTTTTACAGATGGACTGGCTATTAATATTAATGGCGATAGCAATCATGCTGTTTGCCGGATTGGTACACGGTACGCTGGGTCTTGGCTTCCCTATGGTGGCTACACCAATGCTGGCAGTTTCTTTTGATGTACGTACCGCCATCTTGATTACTTTATTGCCGACAGTCGCTGTAAATCTGGTGAGTATCTGGAACAGCCGCGAGTCGCTCAATGAGGCTCGACGGTTTTTACCATTAACGGGTTTTACCCTGGTCGGTTCGGTTCTGGGTGCATATATACTGGCTACGTCAGACCCGGACCCTTTCCGTTTGGTACTAGCGAGCCTGATACTACTATATCTCTGGACCAGTTATGCCAGTGGAATATCGTTTCTCTGGGTTAGCAACCACCTGTTAATTGCGATGCTGGTATTCGGTTTGATCGCAGGGATTTCAGGCGGCGTAACCAATGTCATGGTCGCAGTGCTTGTTATTTTTTTCCTGTCTCTAGGTGTGCCAAGAAAAACCATGGTGCCTGCGCTCAATAGTTGCTTCCTGGCGGGTAAGGTTTCGCAAATAATAGTTCTTTTTGCGGCAGGTTTGTTAAGCCTGGAATTATTATTAGAAACCACACCACTCGCAATAGCCGCCGTAGCAGCATTGATGATTGGCCAATCGTTGCGCGAAAAAATTGCCCTCGATGTCTATCGGCGCGTGTTGCAGGGACTGCTGGCGATACTGGCTATGGTATTGATTGTTCAGTTTTTTGATTAGCAAGTATTGCTTTTACTTTAAAAAAGCCGCTTCAAACGGATACTTCGTCATATTGTCGAAACCATCTTCGGTAATCAAAACCTGATCTTCGAGCTTGACGCCGTTTTTACCGCCGACTTCACCGACATAGGCTTCGACGCATAACACCATGCCGGCTTCGACAATGCCATCATATCCATGACCCTCGAAGTCTTCGGTATAGCGTATCGACGGGTATTCATCGCAAAGTCCGACTCCATGCATGATGACGCCGTAGCGGTTTGGTCGGCAGTTTTTCGGCAGACGGTGTGCTTTCTCGGTAAGTTCCTGGAAGCTGACACCGGGCTTGAGCATTTGCATATTGGTCATGATGTGTTCGTAAGCAATTTGATAAATACGTTTTTGCTCCGCGTCGGGTTCGACATCGCCGCAGATCCAGGTGCGAGAGATATCGCAGCACATCCCATAAGTGCCGATCATATCGGTGTCGAGCGCGAGTAACTCCCCATCGCTGATGACCCGTGGACCCGCTTCCTGGAACCAGGGGTTGGTGCGGGGGCCTGAACTGCAAATCCGGGTTTCGATCCATTCGCCGCCGCGACGAATGTTTTCGGCGTGTAAAACAGCCCAGACATCGTTTTCACTTTGTCCGGCATACAATGCTTTTTGCATCTCAAACATGGAAGCTTCACAAGCCGCTGTTGCACAACGCAGGGCCTTAATCTCGTCGGGCCCTTTGATAACGCGGGCCAGCTCGGTGACTGCCTGACCCTCGAATACCTCTAAGCCAATTTTTTCCAGGGCACGCAGGCCTGCAATTTCAATTTTATCAACCGCCAGGCGCCGATTAGCACCGGCGTGATTACGCATCAATTCGTCGACTGACTGGGCGAATAAACCGGCGTGTTCCTCAGACCGATAAGCCGATTCGAAATAAAAGAACGAGGCGCCGCTGCGTAACTCTTTGACTAATGGCAAATGTGAGGAAAGATGGTCGCAACTATGAAAATCCCATAACACCATATAGCCATCTGCTGATACAAAACAGGCACGAGCAGAATTATGCGTGATCCACAGCTGCATGTTGGTAGTGTCGGTTGCATAGCGAATATTCAGCGGGTCGAATAACAGGATGCCGCCATAGTTATTCTTTTGTAGTTCGGCGCAAAGTCGTTGCAGGCGAAATTCGCGCATTGCATCGAGTTGTGGAATCTCAAGACCGAGTGCTTCCCATTCTTTGAAAGCCAACGCGGTAGGCCCGATTTCAACACGGTCGTTATCGTCGGGTGAACCGTCTGGTTTTACGCCTGTCGCAGGTTTCCTTGAAGGGTCAATTTTTCGGTTAGAGCTATCTATGGAAAAAGGCGATGATGACATAGCGCCAACCTCTTTAACGGCCGATGAATGAAGTGAGCATAATCCAACACTGGGACAAAGATAAGCAATTTATTGGTGACAGTTGTCAACGAATTTGGTTGATGTATTTTTGCGCGCTACCATCTTCGAGAATGTCGAAAATGTGGGCTTTGGCGGCGTCCTGGCTATCGAATCCGATTTGCCCCGGATAGAGGTCTAGTTGTATATGATATTGACTGTTGAACTTCGCAATTTCGATACGGATTCCTTTTTGACGTAGCACTGCCCTGCCGGAAATCTCTATCCATCTTTTCGACCGAATAAACCGTCGTTTACGATCATCGTACTTGTTTTGTTTATCGATTTGTTTAGACGCTATATCTGTGCTGGTAAGCGCGTTACAGCAGAAAGTGCCGACCTGCATGCTGCCCCAGCTTTTATGATAGACGTAGAATTGATAGCGAAAATTGCTGCCGCATAACTCGCAGTTTCCGGCGACTTCACCAAGGTCTTCGTAGCCCAGGTACTGCCAGCCGGTTTTTGGTGGGACTTTGCCGTGTTCGGCTGCGTGACAGCCCTTGCAAAGGGCTTCGCAGTCTTTATAGTCATATTGCCAGGGTAATTTGCCGGGCATGTATTTTCTGTGATGAACCTGAAGAATGACTTCAGTTTGGTCACGACTGCAAGTCTTACAAATGCCACCGTCGAGTTCGATAACTTCCTCTCGAAACACTTTCCATTGGCTGGTTTGATATCCTTTCATGATGAGCATCCCTGAATTATTCATAAAAAAGGCGCCCAGTGGACGCCTTTTTATGCTACCTGTTGGATTGAATCCTAAGCCACTTTCACCGGAAATGCACTCTCGGCTGCCGACATATAGCTTTCCATCTCATTAAAATTCAGGTAACGATACACATCATCCGCCATGGTATTAATGTCATTGGCGTATTGCATGTATTCGTCCATGGTTGGAATTTTACCGATAATGGCGCCGACGGCTGCAAGCTCTGCCGAGGCCAGATAGACATTCGCGCCTTTACCCAGACGATTCGGGAAGTTGCGTGTCGATGTCGAAATGACGGTACTGTTTTCTGCGACCCTTGCCTGATTACCCATGCATAACGAGCAGCCTGGCATTTCGGTTCTGGCTCCGGTGCGGCCGAAGATGTTGTAATAACCCTCGGCGGTTAACTGGGCTTCGTCCATTTTAGTCGGTGGAGCAATCCACAAACGCGTGGCGACCGGGCCTTCGAGTTTTTCGAGCAGTTTACCTGCGGCACGGAAATGTCCGATGTTGGTCATGCAGGAACCGATAAATACTTCGTCGACCTTTTCGCCAGCGACATCCGCTAATGTTTTAACATCGTCAGGATCGTTCGGGCAAGCCAGTAACGGTTCCTTAATTTCATTTAAATCAATCTCAATGATTTCAGCGTATTCGGCATCGGCGTCGGCTTCCAAAAGAACCGGGTTGGCTAACCAGGCTTCCATCTCTTCAATCCGTCGGGTAATAGTGCGAACATCACCGTAACCCTCGCTGATCATCCACTTGAACATGGTGATATTCGAGTTTATGTATTCAATGATCGGTTCCTTATCGAGTTTGACGGTACAGCCCGAAGCGGAGCGCTCGGCTGAGGCATCCGAAAGTTCGAAGGCCTGCTCGACCTTAAGTTTCGGTAAACCCTCTATTTCTAGCACACGACCGGAAAAAATGTTTTTCTTGCCTTTCTTTTCGACAGTAAGCAAGCCGCGTTGAATGGCAGCATAAGGAATTGCATTGACCAGGTCGCGTAGTGTAATACCGGGCTGCATCTCACCCTTGAAACGAACCAGCACCGATTCGGGCATATCCAGCGGCATAACGCCGGTCGCTGCGGCGAATGCCACCAGGCCGGAACCCGCCGGGAAGGAAATACCAATCGGGAAACGTGTGTGCGAATCGCCACCGGTGCCCACTGTATCGGGTAGCAACATGCGATTCATCCACGAGTGAATAACACCATCACCGGGACGCAGTGAAACACCGCCACGATTTTGCATGAAGTCTGGTAGCGTATGATGAGTCACTACATCGACCGGCTTCGGGTAAGGCGCGGTATGACAAAACGATTGCATCACCAGATCGGCCGAAAAGCCCAGGCAGGCGAGATCTTTGAGTTCGTCGCGGGTCATCGGTCCGGTGGTATCCTGCGAGCCTACCGTGGTCATTTTCGGTTCGCAATAGGTGCCCGCACGTACGCCGGTAACACCGCAGGCCTTGCCGACCATCTTTTGTGCCAGGGTGAAGCCCTTGCTACTGTCTTCCTGGGCTTCGGGAAGTTCAAAAATATCAGAAGCCGGTAAATCGAGATATTTACGCGCACGGTCGGTTAAGCCGCGACCGATAATCAGCGGAATCCTGCCATCGGCCTGCACTTCGTCTTTAAGTACATTGGTCGCGAGTTCAAAAGTGGCAAGCACTTCGTCGCTAAGGTGTTTAGTCGCTTTTCCTGCCAACGGATATAAGTCGACCACGTCGCCTGTCTCCATTTTAGA